>BNJU01003485.1_pt1 | contig 90141 bp, 76 predicted proteins | sample 8539281 | NCBI WGS metagenome assembly BNJU01 (sample SAMD00202456, study PRJDB9452) | human saliva metagenome | isolation source: human saliva | place: Japan
TTTCAATACATGGAACGCACAGTTTCAATACATGGAACGCAGGGTTTCAATACATGGAACGCACAGTCTCAATGCTTGAAACTCTCATTACTATGCGTTGGTAGTGATTGAAAGTGTATTATCTTGAATCAGAATGAGCGTATCGTAGGGTGGAGGAAAGGGAGATGAGGGGGCGTGATAGCCGTTAGTTGTGGTCGTGACCATACCCAGCTCGAAATGCAAACGTTTGCATGAAAAAAAGCGTATGCCGTTATCTGTATTGAAAGACAATGTGTTGAAAATCACTAACTTTGTGCTCATTGACAAGAATTAACTAAAAATTGAAATCTACATGAAACGTATTTTGACAAGTTTATGTGCCTCTTTATGTTGCATCTGTGCGATGGCACAAGGTTGGCCAAGCAGTTATGGCGGTGTGATGTTACAAGGTTTTTATTGGGATTCGTTCGATGATTCGCAATGGACAGTGCTTGAAAAGAAAGCCGACGACCTATCGGGTTACTTCGACCTTGTATGGGTTCCGCAGAGTGGTAAGGCTGCTGGCTCGAAGTCGATGGGCTATGATCCGCTCTATTACTTCAATCAGAACTCATCGTTCGGTACGGAGGCAGAACTCAAGAGTATGATTCGTACCTTCAAAGAGAAGCATATTGGGACGATTGCCGATGTAGTGATTAATCATCACGGAACGAATAATGGATGGTTTGGATTCCCTGCCGAGACATATAAAGGAGTTACTTATCAGCACCAGTCAACTGATGTTTGCGCTAATGATGATGGCGGAAAAGCGGGCGAACAGGCTCGGAAAGAGGGCGTGCAGTTGAGTCGGAACAATGATGAAGGACAGGATTGGGGCGGTATGCGCGACCTTGATCACAAGAGTCAGAACGTACAAACGATTGTCAAAGCATACGAAAATTACTTGCTTAATGACCTTGGTTATGCTGGCTTCCGATATGATATGGTGAAGGGATTTGGTGCTTCGCATGTTGGTGATTATAATACAGCAGCAAACGTAAAGTACTCTGTTGGCGAGTATTGGGATGGCAATGCGAATACGGTAAAGGCGTGGATTGATGGTACTGGAAAGCGTAGTGCCGCCTTCGATTTCGCCTTCCGTTATTCTGTTCGCGATGCTATCAATAGTCAGAATTGGACTGTATTAGGCAACAGTTATACTACGGGTTTGAATGTTGATAATGGTGCTTACAAGCGTTATTCAGTGACTTTCGTTGAAAACCATGATGTTGAGTATCGCTCTGTATCAGAGCAACAAGACCCTATCCGAAGGGATACGTTGGCTGCTAATGCCTATCTTTAGCTATGCCAGGAACGCCTTGTGTGTTCTATAAACATTATCTTGCTTATCCTAAAGAGATAAAGGCTATGATTGACGCACGCAAGTTGGCAGGGATTACTAACGAGAGTGCGTATCAGATGTATCGCTCTTCAAAGGATTATTATGCCAATGTTGTGAAGGGAGAAAAGGGCGATTTGCTTGTCGTTGTGGGTAAAGGTGCGAACCAACTGGATGTTCCTTCTTCACGTTATAAAAAGCTGTTGAGTGGCTATCACTATGCTTATTATCTTGCAAGAGAGGCTGAATTGCCATGGGCGGATAAGGCTAATGGAAGTTATGAAAGTGAGAACTTGAAGGTTAAACTGGTGGCTGTTTCTGCTGATGATAACGCTCGATTGGTTTATACCCTAGATGGCTCAACACCGACGATAGGTAGTCATGAGGTGGCAAATGGTACTGAAATCACTTTGCCCGAGGGTAAGACTATATTAAAGGTGGCAGTGTTGTCGAATGGTAAAGTAGGGGATCAGGTGCTCACACGCACGTATATGGTGAAGCAGCCGGAGCCTTTCGTGCCTCAAACTATCCGTGTTTACGTGAATACGGAGCAGGTGGGGTGGAACGATTATGTGAATATTCACTCTTGGGGTGGTACTCATGTCGGAACGTCTTGGCCGGGTGATAAGGTTACTTCAAAGACAACTGCAAATGGTAAGACATGGTTTTATAAGGACTACACGCTTAATAAGGCGAATGATTATGTCAACTTTGTCTTTAACATAGGGGCGGCTACAACTGCGGCGAATAACCAGACCCTTGATATTGAACGAGTGAATAAAACCTCTTACTTTGTGGTTACAAGTACGAAAGAAAATGGGAAATATAAGGTGAATGATGTGACTTTTAGCGTGACCAAGATTGATAATGTACGTAGTAAAGAAGCACCAGCCAGCACCGATAACCATTATTACACCCTGTCTGGGCAATGCCTTTCTAGTGTTCCCACACAGCCCGGAATCTATATTCATAGGGGTGAGAAGGTTGTTATAAAATAGATAAAAGCTGCTGAAAATCATACTTTCAGTAGCTGTCAAGAAGGTTGTTTCAGTATAAAGCTCATACTTTTAAATGATGTAGAATTAATAAGTTCAGGTTTAAGGTTTATGTTTGAATGATTCAAAACGATATGCTTTCTCAGATAATAAGTTTTGAATAACGATGGAAGAAGGTGGCCACAGCGGTGTTCACCTTCCTTTCTTTTCATGTTAGGTCTCGAGTCTTATTCCCTTAAACTCTACTCTTTTCCTCATTTAATAGCGCTAATTGTTAAATAATGTAAGCCTTGTAATATTTACAAAGAATAGTTTTCTCTCTTCCAACAAATACTCTTAAATTTGCATTCGAACATTAATTAATAATTTATTATGGCGACAAGAAATAATGTATATAAGTGCCCAAAGACTGGCAGTTTAGTAGAAGTATTAGTTGGAGGCGAGTGTGAATTAGGTGACTTGCAACTATTGAAAGAGAACACAACAGATGCTGCTACAGAGAAGCATGTACCAGTTGTTGAGAAGATAGAAGGCGGTTATCGCGTTACAGTTGGTGAGGTTGAGCACCCAATGACAGCTGAACATTCTATCCAGTGGATTGAATTGATTACTGAAAACAACGAGGTTTTACGTAAGTACTTAGACCCAAGTGAAAAGCCTGTTGCTGTTTTCAAGACTGATGCCAAGGAGGTTTATGCACGTGAATATTGCAACCTTCATGGTCTTTGGAGATCAAAAGTAAGTAAGAGATAAAGCGTCTATTTATAATAAGAGAGGATACATCGGCTCTTTCATAAGAGTCTTGTGTATCCTCTCTTATTATATTCTATTTCTTAGGAATGATTCCTTCTTTCTATAAACCACGATAGAAACGCTCCTTCGATGGAATCGATATATTTAGTCAAGATACCTTCTTTTATTGTTTTATACTTTTTTCTTATAACGGAAAATAGACTCTGTTGATAGTCAGGGAGATGCAAACTCCATTGTTGGAAATTCTTTATACATATACTAATAGAACTTAGGTAACTGCAGTAAAATGTTTAATTTTGCAACAGAATCTAAACTACACCTTGATGAGATGTACTCAATTTATCATGTAAAGAGTGTATTTATTAACTTTACCTATTAAATATAATGAGACAAAAGCAAATGTTTTTTTGCCGTAGTATGCTTAATAGGCGTACCTTAAGTACAGCATGCCTTGTTGCGTGTTTGTTCTCTGGTGGTGCCTTAAATACTGTCATGGCAACCCCTACTGATTTAATGGTAAGTCAGCAAACAAAGACTTATAAGGTAACAGGTCAGATTACTGACTTAGCGAAAGAACCTTTGATTGGAGTTACCATAACGGTAGTTGGAACAAATGGTCCAATACGTGCAATTAGTGATATTGACGGTATTTTCTCCCTCAATGTACCTGAAGGTGAGAATAAATTAGAGTTTTCTTACGTCGGATACAAGAAGCAGACAATATCAGTATCAGGTGCAAAATCATTGAATGTTGTACTTGAAGAAGAGACGAAGGATATTGATGAAGTTGTGATAACGGGCTTTAGTAGTCAGAAAAAAGCATCTATTGTTGGTGCTATTCAGACTATCCAACCTAATGATTTAAAGTTTGGTAACACTCGTTCTTTATCTAATAATCTTGCTGGTAAACTATCTGGTGTCATAGGAGTTCAACGCTCTGGTGAACCTGGATATGACGATTCTAACTTCTGGATTCGAGGTATTAGCACCTTCTCTGGAACACGTGCACCATTGGTGTTAATAGATGGTGTTGAGCGTGATCTTAATAATGTTGATGTAGCCGAGATAGAATCTTTCTCGGTATTAAAAGATGCTTCTGCAAGTGCCATGTATGGTGTTCGTGGTGCTAATGGTGTTATCGTTATTACGACAAAACATGGAAAGATTGGTGCTCCGTCGGTCAAGTTCCATGTTGAGCAATCGGTTAATACGCCAACTCAATTACCTAAGTTCTTAGATGCACCAGCCTATATGGGGTTACTCAATGAACTCGCAGGTGAAGCTAGCGCACCTCTTCCTTTTACACAGCAACAGATAGACAGAACACGTAGTGGATATGATCCGGACCTTTATCCGAATGTGAATTGGATAGATGCTATTACGAAGAAATATGCTTATTCAACACGTGCTAACCTAGATGTAAGCGGTGGTTCCGACTTTCTCCGTTATTCCATCGTGGCTTCTTACTTCCGTGAAACGGGTATGTTAGCACAAGATAAATCATTGCCATTTGATAATTCAACCAATAATCAGATGTTCAATCTTCGTTCTAATATTGACATGGATGTGACTAAGACAACCTTGTTACGTGTGAATATTGGTGGATTCTTGAATCGCTTTAGACAGCAGAGCTGTAATACTGATGACGCTTTCAAGCAGGCATTTGAAACGTTACCCTTCGTATCTCCAATTCGTTATAGTGATGGAACAATACCAAAAGTATCGAATCGAGCTAACCCGTGGGAAACGGTAACACAGCATGGGTATGACTTCTATACAAGCTCTAAGATTCAAACACTCTTCTCTGTAGAACAAGATTTGAAGATGGTTACTCCTGGTTTAAAGGTGAAAGCTCTCTTTAGTTTTGACCGCTGGAACAAGAGTACACGTAGTCGTACTGCCAATCCAGGAACAGTTCTTCCTGCAACAGGACGCGATGCAGAGGGTAATTTGTTACACCTTCAAGGAAGTGTAGGAGATGAGTCCATGGGTAGTAGTAAGGGAAGTGAGTATGGTAATACACGTGTTTACTTTGAAGCAGATATGTTGTATAACCGTCGTTTTCGGAAAGCATGATGTAGATGCACTCTTCCTTTATAATCAACAAGCTTATGATGATGGTGATATTCAAGATTATCGTAAACAAGGTGTAGCAGGGCGTCTCTCTTATACTTATGATAATCGTTACGTTGCAGAGTTCAACTTTGGTTATAATGGTTCAGAGAACTTTGCCAAAGGTAAGCGATTTGGTTTCTTCCCTTCGCTTGCTGTTGGCTGGTTAATGAGTGAGGAACCTTGGATGCAGAAGTACCATAATATTTTTAATAAGATAAAGTTCCGTGCCAGCGTTGGTAAGGCTGGTGATGATAAGATTGAGGGACGTCGTTTTGCTTATTTAACGACTTTGAATCAGTCTGCTCAAGGTTATACTTGGGGAACAACGGGGCAGGTTAATTATGAAGGGGATGTCAAAGGTATCAGTGAGGGTGATATTGGCGTGAGCAATCTGACATGGGAGACGGTAGAGAAGTATAATTTTGGCTTTGAATTAGGTCTATGGAATATGATTGATTTTAACCTTGACCTCTTCCGTGAGAAGCGATCTAATATCTTCATGAAACGTAGTATTATTCCTTCACAAAGCGGATTTATCAATAACCCATGGGCAAACTTTGGTAAGGTAACTAATGGTGGTGTAGAGATGAGTCTTAACTTCCATAAGCAATGGAATAAGGATTGGTTCACCTCTGCTTATGCTAACTTTACATACGCAAAGAATCGTGTTGATGAGTATGATGAACCAGAAAAGAAGAAAGGTACCTATCGCGCACAGACAGGTCGCTCTCTTTATGAACTTCAAGGACTCACAGCTGAGAGATTATTTACGAATGATGACTTCAATGCCGATGGTTCATTGAAAGCAGGTATCCCATCACAAAGTGGTGTAGGTGGTACAAATCTCAAACCTGGTGATGTGAAGTACGTTGATAAGAATGGTGATAATGCTATTACAGAAGAGGATGCTGGATTCATTGGGGGGGACTATTGATCCACGGATTGTTTATGGATTTGGTGGTGTGATAGCCTATAAGAACTTCGATTTCAATTTCTTTTTCCAAGGTGTTGGAGATTCTCATCGTATTATAGGTGGTACACCATATTTTATACCAGGTAGTGGTACAACTGTACAAGGAAATGCTTATAGTGAGAATATCAGCGATCGTTGGACTACTGATAATCAAGATCCATATGCGTTCTGGCCACGTTTTACTTATGGACCTGATGTTAATAACTATCGTGCCTCAACTTGGTGGAAGAAGGATATGAGCTTCCTTCGCTGTAAGACAATAGAACTTGGTTATACACTTAATACTAACTGGCTTAAGAGTCTATATGTAAAGAGTATGCGTGTGTATGTCAGTGGCAATAACCTCTTTGCCTTCTCTAAGTTTAAGTTATGGGATCCAGAATTGGGAACGAGTGATGGTTTAAGATATCCAATGAATCGTTCTATTCAGTTTGGTGTAGACATTAATTTCTAATGATGTTAATTATGAAATCTAGAAAAATAGCTAAATACTTTGCAATTGGTTTGTTGGCTTTAAGTGCAACAACGTCTTGTTCTGATTATCTTGACAAAGAACCAGATACAGAACTAGACATGAAGACTGTATTCACAAATCGTGATAAGGTTTATAGAATGCTGTCTTATGTTTATAATATCATCCATACTCCAGATAAATTTGCCTTAACAGAAGATGGATATGAGGTGTTTGCTGATGATTTAACACCATCACGGCGTTGGGAACAATGGAGTTGGGATCAAACAATTCCGAAGCTGTTTGGACAATGGACGATAAATTCTTCGTGGCGAGGAAACCTATGGGGAGATATGCCTAAGTATATTCGCCATGGTTACATCATGGAGAATATGTTGCATGCATTGCCTGATCAAGACCTTCCTCAGCGTGAAGTTGATAATATCAAGAACGAGTTGAAGTTCTTAACAGCTTATGGTTGGTGGCAAGCTGCAGAGGCTTATGGTGGTATACCATTCAAGCCAGACTATATTACTCCATCTGATTTTACACTTTCGGAATTGATGGTTGGACAATCAAAGTTCGATGATATCGTTGACTATTGTGATAAACAAATGCTAGAAGCTGCTAATGCTTTACCTGCTACTTATGCTGACCCTTCAAAGTATGGGCGGATAACAAAGGTCATGGCACTTACTGTTCGTGCACGTATGTTGCTCTTTGCTGCAAGTCCATTAGTAAATGGTAACTCTTGGTATAACAATTATAAGAACAAGAATGGAGAGCTAATTTTCAACCAAACTTATGACCCCAATAAGTGGAAAAAGGCTGCAGAAGCTTGTAAGCTATGTATTGATGAGGCTGAGAAAGCAGGATATGAATTATATAAAGAGTATAATGATGATGGTTCGATAGACCCATTTATGTCAACGTATAATGTTCACATCAAACGTTGGAGCGAAGGAAATCATGAGATAACATTCCCTGTAACCAAGCACAACGCATATAAAGACATTACAGGATTGCTCAATTGGTGTTCTGTACGTGAAGTCGGTGGTGGTAATGGACTTGGTGTTTATCAAGGTCTTGTGGATGCTTTCTTTGCAAAGAATGGCCTTCCTATAAGTGATCCCAACTCTAACTATCGTGAAGAAGGATTCTCTACAGTAACTGATACACGAAATACAAAGTGGGAATATGGTACAGGTCATACGGGAGAAGTAACAGCTCCACACACCTATAATATGTATTGTAATCGTGAACCACGTTTTTATAACGCAGTAACTTATAATGGTGCATGGCTTACATATGTTGGTCGCAAGGCTGATATGCTATATAACCATACAGATAATGTACGATCAAGTTCACCGCACGATGCACCTCAGAATGGTTATCTTCTTCGTAAGGCAATTAACTTGACAGATAATGTTAAGACGGGAAAGATTACTGATAGACAAGGTTTCATCTATCGTCTAGCCTTCACATATTTGGATTATGCAGAAGCAGAAAACGAAGCCTTTGATGATCCTGCAGCTCGTTCTTCGGCATTGGTATATCTAAATCGTATTCGTGAACGTGCTGGTGTACGTCAGTATACATTTGATAATGTAAGCCTTCAGGATGATAAGTATATTCATATAGACAACTCCCAAGCTGCACTTCGTAAGGTTATTCGTGCAGAACGTCGAGTAGAGTTGTGCTTTGAAGACAATCGTTGGTATGATATCCGTCGTTGGAAAGATGCTGAAAACTTGCCAGAGATGATAGGTGATGGTTACGGTATGAACTCTTTGGGAGGTGATGAATCTAGCTTCTATAAGCGTACAGTCTTCCAACATCGTATTTGGAAGCGTCAATATTATTGGATGCCTGTATATATTGATGAATATGAGAAGAACCCGAACTTGGTGCAAGGTCCATTCTGGGAAAGCGAATAGTCCAACATGAAATATGAATTATAATTGCGAAAACAATGAAGACAATCAATAAAATATTCGGACTTCTTAGTATCCTTCTAGCATTTACTGCTTGTAATGAAGATCCTACTTATTTTCAACTACCTAATCGGCCAGATGATATGCACATTCAAGCATCTGTTCCTGAAGTGGTCTTGAATAAGGGACAAGAAGGTCAGCCCGCTATTACTTTCAAGTGGGATGAGGTGAAAAGTCCTATTAAGGACTATGATTCAATCACCTATAGTATTAGACTCTATGCCACAGAATCAAAGAGTGATAACCATACGGAATTTATTTCTATAGGTAAAAAACGAGAAGTTACATTCACTCATAAGGAGCTTAATGATATAATAGCTCGGTGGGTTCCAGCTGGTACAAAGGTTTCTGTGACAGCGGAAGTTGTAGGGTTGATAAATAATGAAATCAAATATATTAAGCCAGAATCCTCAATGGTAGAATTTAGTGTGACTGGTTATGAGAAGACTCCAATGTATCTTTATGCTCATCTCAAGGATGATGCTACGGGGGCTGAACGTGTAGAACGACTAAGTCAACGTCAGTTGGGCTCTGGTATTTATGAAGGTACATTCCCTGTAACTCCTTGTAGTTATTATTTCACAACATCACCTACATCAGATCGTCCTGCTTATGGTCAAGATAGTGGTGAGAAGCTGAAGTTTGTTAATGAGGGTAATGTCTCAAACTTTACGAATACAGCATCTGGCACACGAACATTTATTGTTGATATTAATGATGAGTTCATGGATTGTCGTGTCGTGAACATTGTTCAATTACCAACTCGTGAAACAATCCGAATCGTTGGTGATGGTTGTTCTATTGGTTGGGATCCTGGATCATCAGAAGGCTTATTTAAGATAGAGAATCCTCGTTATCCTTATATCTACTCATGGACAGGAGAATTTAAGAACGGAGAAATCAAGGTAAATACTGGTACGAACTGGGGTGATCAATTCTTCTTTGCTCCAGAGTCGAATGCTGATCCTGCTGTTAATCACCAATTGAATATGTTTAGATATGAAGGAGCTGGTGGTGATGTGAAGTGGAAAGTTACTACTCCTGGGCGCTTTAAGTTTACCCTTTGTTTGGATGCAGATAACTTACACACATCCTTTGAGCCTGTACAATAATAGGTATAAACGATCTTTGTGATTGATTCTTCAAAAAGAGATATGTTGCAATTTCCTTAGTTGTAGCATATCTCTTTCTTCTTATCTAAACTTGTGGAAACTCTTTTCTAGTATCGATAGGGTGTATTCTCTTATGATTTTATTCTTGCTTTTGCTACCTTTTCCTATTTGAAAAAGCCCTAATTTAGTTTTAATTATAGTTGATGTCATTTTTAATAATTGCTGTAGTTGTTTTGATCTTAGTGATTTATGTTCGGTAAGAGGGTGCCAAAATTGGTAGTAGAAATATTTTTCTTCGTTTTTATAGGTCTTAGCCCTTTTTAAACTCCTTTGTATTCTTCATCCTTTAGGAATCTTCGAACTACTAGTGTAAATAGTCAATACGACTTATGTTCCTTGTTAACACAATAAGTCATTAAAGCAAGTAGACAGCTAATAGAGTGGGGCTTTAATGTGAATATGTTATCTTAGAAAAAGAAAAAAAGGAAATTCTCTAATTGAGAATTTCCTTTTCTATGCGCTCCAGGATGGGCTTGAACCAACGACCCCCTGATTAACAGTCAGGTGCTCTAACCAACTGAGCTACTGAAGCAGGTGCTTGTTTCTTGTAAGCGGTTGCAAAGGTACGATGTTTATTTGTAACTACCAAATATTTTGAGAATAAATTTCAATAAAAGAGTAAAATACTTTAATTTCCTATGCTAATTATGTGTTTTCCATTATAATAATGTACTTTTGCTCCCTATAAGCTCATAACTTACAAACAAAATATACGTGATGAAAAAACTATTCATAGTATTCTGTCTTTGGATTCTTGCTTTTGGTGGTGCTGCAGTGGCACAAAATAATTCTGACAAGGATCATAATTTTAAGGTTGCAAAGAACCTCGAGACCTTTTCTGCAATATATAAATACCTCGATTTGATGTATGTTGATACCCTCAATGCAGATGAGGTTGTTGGTAATGGTATTAATTATATGCTTCATTCGTTGGACCCTTATACGGTGTATTATCCGGAAGATAAGGTGAAAGACCTTGACCTAATGATCTCAGGTAAGTATGCTGGTATCGGTGCGGTGATACGTTATAACTTTGCTATAAAGAATACGATTATTGATCAACCATACGAAAATATGCCTGCTTCAGAGGCTGGATTGAAGAAAGGGGATATTATTCTTGCTATTGGTGACTCGTCTATGGTGGGTAAAGATGTATCCTATGTAAGTAATAGATTACGTGGTGATGCTGGCTCACGATTTGTCCTCACGATAAAGAGACCATCAACAGGTAAGAAGATGAAGTTTAAGATTACACGTCGTTCAATTCAACTTCCTGCTGTTCCTTATTATGGTTTGCAGGATGATGGAGTAGGTTATCTGAATCTCAACTCCTTTACAACTGATTGTTCAAAGGATGTGCGACGTGCTTTTCTTGATATGAAGAAACAAGGAATGAAGTCGCTAGTCTTGGATCTTCGAAATAATGGAGGTGGTAGTTTGCAAGAGGCTATCAATATTGTTAATATGTTTGTTCCTAAGGGCATAACATTGGTGAAAACGATTGGAAAGATAGAACGCGCAAATAAAGAATATAAGACAACTGTTGAGCCAATAGACACTATTATGCCGATTGTTGTTCTAGTGAATGATGAGACTGCAAGTGCCAGTGAAATTACTAGTGGTAGCTTACAAGACTTGGATCGTGCGGTTATTCTTGGTACACGAACCTATGGAAAGGGGCTTGTGCAAGTGTCAATGGATCTTCCTTATAACGCTAATTTGAAGTTGACAACCAGTAAATATTATATCCCTAGTGGACGATGTATCCAAGCAATCAATTATAAACATTCTAATGGTGGATACACCGAACATGTGCCAGATTCCTTGACGCATGTGTTCTATACTGCTGATGGTCGTGAGGTCAGAGATGGTGGAGGTATTAAGCCAGATATTGAGGTGCAACCAGACTCTTTGCCTAATATTGCTTTTTATCTTACCTCATCTGGACGTGATTCAAGTGAAGTGATGTTGAATTGGGAATTGAAGTATTTGAGTACACATCCTACAATTGCTCCTGCAAAGAACTTTGTTATCTCCGATGCGGATTACGCTGATTTTAAACAGGCAGTACTAAAGAGTGGCTTCAAATATGATCGTGAAAGCAAGAAATATCTAGAAGGTCTTGTTAAATTAGCAAGGTTTGAAGGTTATTATGATGACGCTAAACCAGAGTTCGATGCATTGGAGAAAAAGCTCAATCATAACATTGCTAAGGATCTTGATTACAACAAGCAGACCTTAAAACAGTTGTTGACAAGTGATCTTGTTTCTGCTTATTACTACCAGAGAGGATCAATGGAAAATAGTTTGCAGTTCGACAAACAATGGAAAAGGGCTGTAGAGTTGTTGAAAGATCCAGCTGCATATAAGAAAATACTGCAACCATCTGTTGATATTAAAAAGTAGTAAGTATTAGATAAAGCGTAAGTTTTTAAGACTATCAATAGATACCTTTTTAAAGAGAAAAGATGCCCTTTGAAGTAATCAAAGGGCATCTTCTTGGTTATTAAAGGGTATCTATATACTTGTAAAAGGGTGTTTCCTTTGTGGAGAAAATAGTTTATTTATAATTATTAAATAATCTGTTTATTGTCAACTTTTAGATTATTTTTTAAGCAAAGTGATTGTTTTCCCTAATTAAATAGAGCGTTTTCTGCTTCACAAGAAAGGCTAGCTTGGGGAATAATTAAAAGTATGTTTACTTTAAGGAGCATTGGATTAGTTTGGGTTAGAAAGTCTTATTACACATCACTTGCGTTATATGTATTAGAACAAGTGAAGTCTTAAGAAAAAGTAGAAAACATTTGGCTTGTGTCGAATTTATTTGTAACTTTGCACACGTTCAGAGGAATGAGGGGCTTTCGATAGCTCCTCATTTTTCATATTAAAACGCTTATGATAGATAAAAACGTTGTAAAGAGTCTCGTTGACGAGTGGCTGGAAGGTAAGGAATACTTCCTAGTTGACATTCAAATCAGTTCAGATGACAAGATTGTCGTTGAGATTGATCACGCCGATGGGGTGTGGATAGAGGATTGTGTAGAGCTGAGTAAATATATAGAAGATCGCCTTTCACGTGATGAGGAGGATTATGAGTTAGAAGTTGGTTCTGCTGGTCTAGGACAGCCATTCAAGGTTCCTCAACAGTATGTGAACTTTATTGGAAAGGAAGTTGAGGTGTTGGATAAGGATGGGAAGAAGGTTAAAGGCGTTTTGAAGAGCGTTGATGGCAATGATTTCATCGTTGCTGTTAATGAGAAAGTACAAGTGGAAGGAAGAAGCGTCCAGTGAAAATGGATGTAGACCATGCGTACAAGATGGATGAAGTAAAGTATACAAAATATATAATAAGTTTCAAGTAAAGGCTATGGCAGCAAGAAAAGTAGAAGAAGAGCGTCCGAATATGATCGAGACCTTTAAGGAGTTTAAAGACACCAAGAGTATCGATCGCACAACACTTGTGAGTGTATTGGAAGAGAGCTTTCGTAATGTTCTCGCAAAGATATTCGGTAGCGATGAAAACTTCGACGTGATTGTTAATCCTGATAAGGGAGACTTTGAGATTCACCGTAACCGCGTAGTTGTGGCTGATGGTGAGGTTAAAGACGAAAATAAAGAGATTAGTCTGACGGATGCACGTAAGATAGAAGCCGATTATGAAGTTGGTGAGGATGTTAGTGAGGAGGTCGATTTTAATAAGTTCGGTCGCCGTGCTATCTTGAATTTACGCCAGACTTTGGCGTCAAAGATCCTTGAATTGGAGCATGACTCTCTATATAATAAGTATAAGGATCGTGTTGGTCAAATAATTTCAGGTGAAGTCTATCAAACTTGGAAACGTGAAGTCTTACTTGTTGATGACGAGAATAACGAGTTGATACTCCCTAAGGGTGAACAGATTCCACGTGATCAGTATCGTAAGGGCGAAACTATTCGTGCGGTGATTCATCGTGTTGATAATGAAAATAACAATCCAAAGATTATCCTTTCACGTACTGCTCCTGAATTCTTAGAGCGTCTTCTTGAAGCAGAAGTTCCTGAAATTGCGGAAGGCTTAATAGCAATTCATAAGATTGCTCGTATGCCTGGTGAGCGTGCGAGATAGCTGTTGAGAGTTTTGATGAACGCATTGATCCTGTTGGAGCTTGCGTTGGTGTGCGTGGAAGTCGTGTACATGGTATTGTTCGTGAATTATGTAACGAAAACCTTGATGTCATCAATTGGACAGCCAATACTAAACTCTTTATTCAGCGTGCACTGGCTCCTGCTAAGGTTAGCAGTTTGACCATTGATGAGGAAAACAAGAAGGCTGAAGTTTACTTGCAACCAGAAGAAGTGAGTCTAGCTATTGGTCGTGGTGGTATGAATATAAAGTTGGCTAGTATGCTGACAGGTTATACTATCGATGTGTTCCGTGAGCTTGATGAACAGAATGCAGAAGAGGATATCTATTTGGATGAGTTCTCTGATGAGATTGATCAGTGGGTTATCGATGCTATTAAAGGTATCGGACTTGACACTGCTCGACAGGTATTGAATGCTCCACGTGAGATGTTAATCGAGAAAGCTGACTTAGAGGAAGAGACTGTTGATAATGTCTTGAACATATTGAAGTCAGAGTTTGAACAATAAAAGGTGATTGGTTGGTGGGTGATGGCTGTTGATTGATAGCTAACGGGTGTGACTATTTATCGACTCCATGTTCGGAACCCCTCTCTACCAAAGGCAAAACAACTACCAACAACTAGCACCCAACACCGAATAAAATAAAGTTAATGAGCATCAGATTAAACAAAGCAATTCGAGAATTGAATATAGGACTTCAGACGGCAGTGGAGTTCTTGGAGAAGAAACAAGAGTTGGGAGAGGTTAAGAGTGACTTGAACTTCAAACTCAGTGATGGGCAGTATAATGCTCTTGTCGGAGCCTTTAAAAACGATAAAGAGGTTAAGAATGACGCTGCTAAACTTTTCCAAAAGAAGCCTAAAGAGAAGAAGTCTACTGCTGATCATAGGGCAGAGGATCTGCTTAAGGGTAATCGTCCGCAGTATAAACCAGTCGGAAAAATAGATCTCGATCAGCTTAATAAGCCGGTCGCTAAGTCTTCTGTTGCTCCTACTGAAAAGAACTCTGAACCTGTAGCTGCTACTGCCGTTAGCCAAGAGCAGGGTAAGAATGAGGTTAATAAGGTTTTGAAATCCGAAAAAGAAGATAAGCCTGTTGTTAATGAAAAGCCAATAGAAAAGGTAGAGACAGATAAGTCTGTTACTCCTAATAAAACAAAGGTTGAGAAATCTGTTGAGGGTCATATGACACAGAAGTCTGTTGAGCCAAAAGTTGTGGAGGCACCTCAGAATGAGGAAAAAAACCATGATGATTCTAAGAAAGATGTAAAAGCTGAAGTAGTGGCAGAGCCAGCTTCGACAACATCAAATACAACTACAAATTCTGCAGTAGTGGAGGAAAAGAAAGATAATGGGCTCTTCTTGACAAAGAACGAGAAGAAGATTTTGAATACTCCGAAGGTGAATGTATTGGGTAAGATTGACCTTAGTTCGCTGAATCAGAGTACTCGTCCTAAGAAGAAGAGTAAGGAAGAACGTCGTAAAGAGCGTGAGGAGAAGGCTGGTCAGAATAATGGTCAGGGCAAGAAAAAACGCGTTCGTATTAATAAGGAACGCGTAGATATCAATGCTGCCGCTAATCAACAGCAAAACCAGAATGGTAAGAAAGGTGGCAATAACGGCAATAATAAGAACGGTGGTAAGAAGAACCGCAACCGTAATCAGAAACCATTAGAGGTTGATGATGAGGCAGTAGCACGTCAGGTAAAGGAGACACTTGCTCGTCTGACAAGTAAGAGCCAGAACAAGAAGGGTGCTAAGTACCGTAAGGAGAAGCGTGATGCTGTTCAAGAGCGTCTGAATGCGGAGGCTAAGGCAGAGCGTAAGGAAAGTAAGATATTGAAGCTGACAGAGTTCGTTACTGTTTCTGAATTGGCTACAATGATGAATGTTCCTGTAACGAATGTCATCTCAACATTGATGTCTGTCGGTATCATGGTTTCTATCAACCAACGTTTGGATGCTGAGACTATCAATCTCGTTGCTGATGAGTTCGACTTCAAGACAGAGTATGTCAGTGCTGAGGTGCAGGAGGCTGTTAGCGAGGAGGTTGATGATGAGAACGATCTCGTTTCACGTGCACCTATCGTTACTGTCATGGGTCATGTCGACCATGGTAAGACTTCTTTGCTCGACCATATCCGTAACACGAACGTGATTGCTGGTGAGGCAGGTGGTATTACCCAGCACATCGGTGCTTATGGTGTGACACTTGAGAATGGCCGTAAGGTTACCTTCCTTGATACTCCGGGTCACGAAGCATTTACTGCTATGCGTGCTCGTGGTGCACAGGTTACTGATATTGTGATTATCATCATTGCTGCAGACGACTCTGTGATGCCTACTACCAAGGAGGCGATTGCTCATGCACAGGCAGCAGGTGTTCCTATGGTCTTTGCAATCAATAAGATTGATAAGCCAGGAGCTAATCCTGATAAGATTCGTGAAGACTTGTCTCAAATGAATCTGCTCGTTGAAGAGTGGGGTGGTAAGTATCAGTGTCAGGAAATCAGTGCTAAGAAGGGAATCGGAGTGAACGAACTTCTTGATAAAGTTCTTCTTGAGGCTGATATGATGGACCTCAAGGCTAACCCTAACCGTAAGGCTACAGGTACTATCATTGAGTCTTCACTTGATAAGGGTCGTGGTTATGTAAGTACGGTTCTTGTATCTAATGGTACTTTGAAGATTGGTGATAATGTTATCGCTGGTACTTCATGGGGTCGTATCAAGGCTATGTTCAATGAGCGTAACCAGCGCATCGAGACTGCTGGACCAGCAGAGCCTGCAATCATCCTCGGTCTGAATGGTGCACCAACAGCTGGTGATACCTTCCATGTTATGGAGACAGAGCAGGAGGCACGTGAGATTGCTAATAAGCGTGAACAGTTGCAGCGTGAGCAAGGCTTGCGTACACAGACTCGTCTTACCCTGTCTGATATCTCTCACCGAATCGCTCGTGGTGAGTTCCATGAGATGAATATCATTGTGAAGGGTGATACTGATGGATCTATCGAGGCATTGTCCGACTCATTCATCAAACTATCAACTGAGAAGGTTAATGTTAACGTTATCAGTAAGGCTGTAGGTCAGATTTCAGAAAACGATGTTATGTTGGCATCAGCTTCAGACGCTGTTATCGTCGGCTTCCAGGTTCGTCCTTCTGCTGATGCACGCCGTTTGGCTGACCGTGAGGGTGTAGAAATCAATACTTACTCTGTCATCTATGATGCTATCGACGATGTTAAGTCAACGATGGTGGGTATGCTTGACAAGGTGAAGAAGGAGATTGTCACTGGTCAGTTTGAGGTTAAACAGGTCTTCAAGATTTCCAAGGTTGGAACTGTTGCTGGTGGTATGGTTACTGAAGGTAAGGTTCACAGCAAGGATAAGGGTCGCGTAGTCCGTGACGGAATCGTTATCCATACAGCTCCTATTGATGCTTTGAAGCGTTATAAGGACGATGTGAAGGAGGTCGCTACAGGACTTGAATGTGGTATTTCACTTGTCAATTACAATGATTTACAGGTGGGTGACATCATCGAAACCTTCACGGAGATTGAGGTTGAACAGAAATTGTAACAATATAAAAACCGTCTTTTCTCCATCAAAGGAGTAAAGGCGGTTTTTCTTCATGGTAACAAATGTTGCCATTGGTCTTTGTGGCATACATATTGTATGTTCACAGAGTGTATCTAAGTATTGAGAATAGAGACGGTGGGAACTAAGAACTTATTGCTGGATGAATTGAAACGATAGGTTTAAATGAATTAAACAATAGGTATAGGAAAGACAGATAGTGTATTTGGATGGGCTAAACGTTAGAGGTAAAGAAGCATACTGAAAAGGTAAGTATTCTCTTTAACCCTTCTAACTCCCTCTAACTCTTTTGACTCCTGAGTATTCTCCCTCTCTTTAATCACAAAAAACAAATGTCTGAGAACAAGAATAATGAATTTGTAAAGAAAGTCGCAGAGCAGAAGTATGAGTTCGGCTTTACGACTGATGTACATACGGAGGTCATTCCGAAGGGTCTGAACGAAGATGTCGTTCGACTTATTTCGCAGAAGAAAGGGGAACCAGAGTGGCTCCTCGATTTTCGTTTGAAGGCTTTCCGTTACTGGCAGACACTCCCTATACCAACGTGGGGACACTTGCATTTGCCAGAGTTACATCTGCAGGATATCTCTTATTATGCTGATCCATTGGCGAAGAAGCCTAAGAATAAGGAGATTGATCCAGAGTTAGCAAAGACTTTTGATAAGTTAGGTATTCCATTGGAAGAGCGTCTTGCTTTGAGTGGTACGGCAGTTGATGCCATTATGGACTCCGTGTCAGTGAAGACTACTTTTAAGAAGCAGTTGGCTGAGAAGGGTATCATCTTCTGCTCTATCGGTGAGGCAGTTCAGGAGCATCCTGACTTGATACGTAAGTATCTCGGAAGTGTTGTTCCTTATCGTGACAACTATTCTGCAGCACTCAACTCTGCGGTCTTTAGTGATGGTTCCTTTGTATATATCCCTAAGGGCGTTCGTTGTCCAATGGAGCTTAGTTCGTACTTCCGCATCAATGCTATCAACACTGGTCAGTTCGAACGTACATTGATTGTAGCTGATGATGATTCGTATGTTAGCTATCTTGAGGGCTGTACTGCTCCTATGCGTGATGAGAATCAGTTGCATGCTGCAGTGGTTGAAATCGTTGTGTTAGACAATGCTGAGGTAAAATACTCTACTGTTCAGAACTGGTATCCAGGTGATGAGAATGGTAAGGGTGGTGTCTTGAACCTTGTTACAAAGCGTGGTGAGCTTCGTGGTGTAAACTCAAAGCTGTCATGGACACAGGTAGAGACTGGTTCGGCTATTACTTGGAAGTATCCTTCTTGTGTGTTGAAAGGCGATAACTCACAGGCAGAGTTCTATTCTGTTGCTGTGACAAACAACTACCAAGAGGCTGATACGGGTACGAAGATGATTCACATGGGTAAGAATACGAAGAGTACAATCATCTCGAAAGGTATCTCTGCTGGCCATAGTCAGAACTCTTATCGTGGCTTAGTTCGTGCTACAGCCAATGCGGAGAACGCTCGTAACTACTCAAGTTGTGATTCTCTTCTCTTAGGTTCCGATTGCGGTGCACATACATTCCCTTATATGGACATCCACAACGATACTGCTATTGTTGAGCATGAAGCAACCACTTCGAAGATTAGTGAGGACCAACTCTTCTACTGTAATCAGCGTGGTATTCCTACCGAGGATGCTGTCGGCCTGATTGTCAATGGTTATGCGAAGGATGTTCTCAACAAACTTCCAATGGAGTTTGCCGTTGAAGCACAGAAACTTCTCTCTGTAACTTTGGAAGGAACGGTAGGATAATATAACTGAATAAACAACATGCGAAAGCTCATTCTTATCACGTTTGGCTTGCTCCTTACAACAATGCTTCAAGCCCAGTCATGGCAAATAAAGCCGTGGCAGAAATATTTGATTGATGAGCAAGTGAAGCAGGATACTGCGATTACATGCCAGTCTGTGTTGGGGTTACCGTATACACCCAAGCCCTTTGACACTCGTCTCTATCGTACAGTTACGGGCTCGGAGATGATAGGTAACTTACCACGTTACAAGAAGAAGTCGAAGTCTATCTTTGGTGATAGCGACCCTTCTCAGTCCGTATTTGCCGAGCAAGATGCAGCTACTGAGCGTGCTCGTATGGTAGAGGGAGATCATGATTCTGGATTCGGTTTCTTCTCTGCTATTTGTCAACTGTCGCTGATATAATAGTTTACAATCTTAAAGTAAAGAATAAATAATATGTTAGAAGTAAGAAACCTGCATGCTACCATCGCAGGAAAAGAAATATTAAAAGGTATCAACCTCACGATAAAAGATGGTGAGGTGCATGCTATCATGGGACCTAATGGTTCGGGTAAATCAACGCTGAGTGCCGTACTGACGGGTAATCCTCTCTATGAGGTGACCGATGGTATGGCTATTTTTAATGGCAAAAACCTATTGGAGATGAAGCCGGAAGACCGCTCGCACGAGGGTTTGTTCCTCTCTTTCCAATATCCTGTTGAGATACCTGGCGTGAGTATGACTAACTTCATGAAGGCTGCTATCAATGCAAAGCGTGCCTATGAAGGATTAGAACCAATGAAGGCTGCTGAGTTTATGGCACTCATGCGTGAGAAACGTCAGCTGGTAGGGATGGACTCCACACTCTCTCGTCGCAGTGTAAACGAAGGTTTTTCGGGAGGTGAGAAGAAGCGTAATGAGATCTTCCAGATGGCAATGTTGGAGCCAAAGCTTAGTATTTTGGATGAGACTGACTCTGGTCTTGACGTTGATGCCATGCGCATTGTAGCTGATGGTGTTAACAAGATGCATACTGATAAAACCTCATACATCGTCATCACGCACTATGAGCGACTGCTTGATATGATCAAACCAGACGTTGTTCACGTGCTTTATAAAGGTCGTATCGTGAAGACGGCAGGACCAGAATTGGCGAAGGAGATTGAACAACGCGGTTACGATTGGATAAAGGAAGAAGTGGATAACGACTGATAACGTCGTGTAAGAAAAAGTATTTACATAATGGAGCGAGTAGGAAAAGAGTTAGTAGAAAGTTGAAATTGTCTTATAAGAGAATTCAAATTGTCCTATAAGAGAATTTAAATTGCCTTATAAGAGATTCTTGATTATCTGTAAGGTGATGGCTTTCAGAGAGTTATAAAACCTCTTCTTAGGTTGTAATAAACGGTAAAAAAGGATTACAAAGACTGCTCTTTCATTGCTCCCAAACTTCTTAAAACAAACATGCAAAGCGAAAAACAATATATAGACCTCTACACAGAGGCGCAGCAAATCATAAAGGATCACGCTGCTCCTGTGATGAATGAGGTGCGCGATAAGGCTTTTGACGATTTCCGTTGGCTGGGCTTTCCTACCAAGAAGGTGGAACGCTATAAGTACACGGACATGCAAAAGCTATTCGAACCAGATTATGGTTTGAACCTCAACAGACTTGAAATACCCGTTGACCCATACGAGACATTTAGATGTGATGTGCCCAATCTCAGTACATCTCTTTACTTTATAGTCAACGATCAGTTCTATACGAAGGCACTTCCAAACGTAAAACTCAACGATGGAGTAGTCATTGATAACTTGAGTCGTGTGGCTAAAGAGCATCCAGAGTTGGTGAAGAAGTACTATGGTAAGCTGGCTGACACTGAGAAAGATGCTGTTACGGCACTGAATACGATGTTAGCACAAGACGGACTCTTTATCTATGTGCCTAAGAATGTGCAACTTGACCGTACAGTGCAGGTAATAAATATTCTCCGTTCAGATGTTGACTTGATGGTCAATCGTCGTGTACTTATTGTGCTCGAAGAAGGTGCTAAGGCGCAATTCCTCTTCTGTGATCACGCAGCTGACGACCGAAACTTCCTTGCAACACAGGTGATCGAAGCCTTTGTGGGCGATAATGCGAACCTGGAACTGAACTGTATGGAAGAAACACATGCTAAGAATGTACGTGTTTCGAATGTTTATATCGAACAGCAACGCAATTCACGTGCAAGTCATAACGTCATCACGTTGCACAATGGAGTAACCCGAAACATGCTCGACCTTGTCTTTAAGGGTGAGGGTAGCGAATGCTTCTGTAATGGTTGTGTGATAGCTGATAAGAATCAGCATGTTGATAACAACACACTTATCGACCATCAAGTGCCTCATTGTACAAGCAACGAACTCTATAAATACGTACTCGACGAGAATGCTGTGGGTGCTTTCGCGGGTCGTGTACTCGTTCGTAAGGGCGCACAGAAGACACTCTCACAAGAGAATAACCGTAACCTCTGTGCCAGCAAGACTGCCCGAATGTTCACGCAGCCAATGCTTGAGATCTATGCTGATGATGTTCAGTGTAATCATGGCTCTACGGTTGGACAGCTCAATGATGCCGCTCTCTTCTATATGGAGCAACGTGGTATCGACAGAAAAGAAGCTAAACTCCTCCTTGAGTTTGCCTTTATCAATGAAGTCATCGACAAGATGGAACTCGAACCACTGCGTGACCGTCTCCACCATTTGGTAGAAAAGCGCTTCCGTGGTGAGCTTGATAAGTGCGAAGGTTGCAACTTGTGTAAGTAATTAGGTCTAAGGTTTATTGGACTAATTAGCCTTATTAGCCCAATAGACCCAATAGCCTTATTAGCTCAATAGGCCTAATATGGCCCATTAACCCAATAGAAGATGTACGATATTAATAAAGTTAGAGAAGACTTCCCGATACTCTCTCGCACCGTCTATGGTAAGCCGGTGGTTTACTTTGACAATGGTGCTACCACGCAGAAACCGCTCTGTGTGCTGAACGCCATGCGTGAAGAGTATCTTAATGTGAATGCAAATGTGCATCGTGGAGTACACTGGATGTCGCAACAGGCAACTGACTTACACGAGGCGGCACGCGAAACTGTGCGGAAGTTTATCAATGCTCGCTCCACTACAGAGATTGTTTTTACACGTGGAACGACGGAGAGTCTGAACCTCGTTGCCTCCAGCTTCACCGAAGGATGTATGCAAGCAGGCGATGAGGTGATTGTCTCTACGATGGAACACCACTCTAATATCGTTCCATGGCAGTTGCAAGAACAGCGCAAAGGGATTGTTCTGAAGGTTATCCCGATGACCGATGAGGGAGTTCTCGACCTACAGGCTTATGAGCAACTCTTCTCCGAACGTACGAAACTCGTCAGTGTAATGCAGGTAAGTAATGTTCTTGGCACCATCAATCCAGTAAAGGAAATGATTCGGATAGCCCACGAACATGGTGTACCAGTTATGGTTGATGGTGCACAAAGCGTACCGCATTTTGCTGTTGACGTACAGGATTTAGATTGTGATTTCCTTGCTTTCAGTGGGCATAAGGTCTATGGTCCTACGGGTGTAGGTGTTCTTTATGGTAAAGAGAAATGGCTCGATAAGATGCCACCTTACCAAGGTGGCGGTGAGATGATAGAGCATGTCAGCTTTGAGAAGACCACCTTTGAGCGTCCACCATTGAAGTTTGAAGCCGGAACTCCCGACTATGTAGCTACTCACGGACTTGCCAAAGCCCTCGATTATGTCTCTGCTTTGGGAATGGATAACATCTTTGCGCATGAGCAAGACCTCACACATTATGCCCTTCAGCAGTTGCGTGAGATAGAAGGAATGCACATCTACGGGCATGTTGGGGATAGTGGAGATGCCGTTATCAGCTTTTAATGTAGGCAATATCCACCACATGGACCTCGGTACACTCCTCGATCAACTTGGTATTGCAGTCCGGACTGGTCATCATTGTGCCCAGCCCTTGATGGATCGCTTGGGTGTTCTCGGAACTGTTCGTGCCTCTTTTGGACTTTATAACACCCGTGAGGAAGTAGACGCCTTGGTATCTGGTATCAAGCGAGTGGTACAGATGTTCTAGTGTTGAAATTGGTTTGTTTTTGTGCATAAGTGTAGAGACTTTGTTTTCCAAGCGTATTATCTTTTAGCTTCATCGTAGCTATAAACATGAAAAAGAATGTACTTTGAGAAGAAGAAAGTCTATATTTCCGCATTCAAAGTTCATCTTCTTTTACACATCCAGAAACTTCGCATGAACCATAAGATAGTGATAATATGCAGCCAGATAGACGACATTACACGGAATGCTGATAGAATAAATGCTATTTGAACTTGTGTTATGTACGATGTTTGTCGGCTGTTTACTTCTTATTCCAGGATTTCACTATAGTATCTGCAAAGCCATTCTACAGATGCATGTAGCTAAAGACTAACCTCCTTAAAGAGTCTACTTAGGTCGTTGTTAGAAGTGTTCTGCTCATCGAAAAGAATTTCTTTTTTCATATCGTTTTGGTTTTGTTTGTTGCTATATATTATATATAAGGTGTAAGAACCATCTTTGGTATACAGTTGCAAAAGTAACTTTGCCTTGTGTAGAGGATGTTTGCTTAAAGAAAAATGTTTGTTATATATACTTAGAAGGAAAGGTTCTTTAACGATTAAGATGCGTTATTCATGTTGAAAAGTCATTATTATGAAGGATTAGTAGAGGCTGGTTGTGATGAAGCTGGGAGAGGATGCCTTGCAGGGAGCGTCTATGCTGCGGCTGTCATCTTACCTGAGAACTATGAGAATGACATGCTAAACGATTCTAAAAAGTTGTCAGCTAAAAAGCGTTATGTACTCCGAGAGATAATAGAACGTGATGCCCTTGCATGGGCGGTAGGTATTGTTACACCCGAAGAAATTGACAGAATAAACATTCTCAATGCTTCTTTTCTTGCTATGCATCGTGCTTTAGATCAGTTAGGAACACATCCTGAGGCAATTATCATTGATGGAAATCGTTTTAAGCCCTATCGAGATTTACCCTTTACCACAATAGTTAAAGGTGATGGCAAGTATCTTTCTATTGCTGCAGCATCTATCCTTGCTAAGACATATCGTGACGATTACATGCTTTCGTTGGCTAAGGAATATCCTCAATATGACTGGCAGTTGAATATGGGATACCCCACAAAGAAGCATCGTGAGGCTATTCGTAAATATGGAATAACACCATTTCATCGAAAGTTATAACCTTTTAGGAGATGGACAACTATCTTTTGATTTCTAAAGCATCTAACTATAAGTCATGAGATTTGATAAACTAAAGAAGCAATTGGAACTTATCATCCTCTTATCCGATGGTAATAACTATGCGATACAAGACTTGTGTGAACGCATGGACTTATCGCGTCGCAATTTTTATTACCTACTTGATTTTATCAAACATGCAGGTTTTATAGTATTCAAGCATGATGGATGTTATCATATTGACCGACGGTCTCCTTTCTTTGTAAGACTTCTTCAGCGTATTCAATGGAGTGACTCTGAGGTGAAGATAATCCATAGTCTCTTGGTGATGGAGGGTAATAATAGTTTAATGATCAATCAACTGCGACAGAAAATAGAAAGTGCTTATGACTTCTCTGTAGTTGTAAATTCACCAATTCATCGGCAGATTGAAACCAATTTAAAGGTTTTGAAAAATGCTATGGAGCATAAACACATGGTTAAACTATTGGGTTATTCTAGTCCACATAGCCATACAATAAAGGACAGAATAGTAGAACCTTACCTTCTTTTGCATAACAATGAGGATGTAAGATGCCATGAAATACTGTCTGGAGAGAACAAGACTTTCAAGATATCACGTATGGAAAGCGTTGAAGAACTTGATACATCATGGTTACATGAGGATAAACATCGACAAGTTTCACTGATATCTTTATGTTTAGTGGGGAACTTCGGCATCGTGTGAAACTTCTTCTTGGACAATTATCACGCAACCTTTTTGTTGAAGAATACCCACAAGGAGCCTATTTGTTGACGCAGGTAAAAGACAATATATGGCTTCTTAATATTGAAGTTTGTGATTATCGTGGACTCGGTAGGTTTGTTCTTGGACTTTTTAAGGATATTCGTATAGTGGAAGGTGATGGTTTTAAGGAATATATAAAAGGTGAGATAGAAAGTCTTACTCGTCATTCTTCTCTTTTAAATAGCGACGTGCATGACGCATACAAATTGAAAAATTTGAAGTAAAGAGATAATCGATTAAATCGGTAAGAATTGGTATTCAGGATTAAATATAGTTATAATATGACACGTAAAATTGCATTTGTTTTATTGTTATTCATTGCTCTGACTGTCCATGCTCAGCAACCACATTGGGTGGGAACATGGGCTTGTGCGCCACAAACAGTTGATAAGTCATTTATGCCTTACAACAATCAGATGAGCAATAGGTCTGTTCGTCAGGTGGTGAAGGTTAGTATGGGCGGAAATGTGATTCGTTTACAACTTAGCAATGAACTATCTTCGGAACCAATAGAAATAGCTAGTGTATATATTGCAAAGGCGGGTAATGGCTCAGAGATATATAAGACTTCTGCGAAGTATTTACAATTTGGAAAGAAGCGAGGAGTAATTGTTCCTGCTGGAAAAGCAGTCTTTTCTGATGCATTAAAGTTTAAGTTACAGCCCTTAGAGCGTGTTTCCATCACTATTAATTATCTAAAAGCACCGAAGGAACCAACCGTTCACATGGGGTCACGTACCACCTCTTATATTCTTCGTGGAACGACTAATGCGTACTCAGACTTTACAACCGCTTTCAAGGAAGATCATTGGTTTAATATCTCTGCGATTGATGTTCTTGACGCGACATCATCGAGTATAGCCATCCTTGGTAATAGTATAACAGATGGTAAAGGAAGTACAACTAATGCTCAAGATCGTTGGCCAGATTTCCTTTCAGTAGCACTGAATAATGGTGCAGATACTAATCCTTCTAAAGTTGGGAAGACTGGTGTCTTGAATTTAGGTATTGGTAATAATCGAATCTTATCAGTAGGTTTAGGTGAGCCAGGAAAAGATCGATTCGATCGTGATATACTTGCTCAAAGAGGCTTGCGAGCCGTTATCATCTTTGAAGCAATTAATGATATAGGGACGTCAACCAACCCAGAAGAGACTGCACGAAAGCTCGTTGAAGCCTATCAAGTGATGATAAAGAAAGCACGTCAACGTGGTTTGAAAGTCTATATGGGTACGATAACTCCATTCCGTGGATGCCGTAGTTATTTCACAGAAGAGCGTGAAAAGGCACGTAAAACTGTCAATTCATGGATTCGGACAACACGTGAAATTGATGGATTCATCGATTTTGATGCTCTTATGAGAGATCCTTCTTCACCGGAGCAGTTGCGTCGTGAATGGCAAATTGGCGATTGGCTGCATCCTAATCCATCAGGTTATAAACAGATGGGAGAGTATGCGGCGAGATTCTTAATGCAGTGATTAGTTCTGTTCCAGTTTCTTTTTAAGTCTACTTTTAATAGACCTTATGGCTTGTGCTGTACAGCAGAATGCTTGTGCTTTCAGGTCATCTTCTATCCCATAATGCTCCATAATATAATAGAAACACTCCTTTGGTGTGAGCGCAAAGCGTGGATTGTTGAGGATATAAGATAGTTCGTAATCATAGTTGGGCATAATCATATTCAGAGCTTGTTGCTCTCTTTTGCCCATCTGTGATAAGTTTCCTCCTTTTAAGATAATATATAAGGTATCGATTCCGAGTTTGATTTGTTCGATGGAATCGGACGTTTTTATGTTTTTATTGTGGGCTTTGATAGAATATCGAAGTTGGTTGAGTTCATCGAGCTTGCTATCTATTTCTGCCTTCATCTCATCTATCGTGGCATCTTTTCGACGTAGTGTTAGTTGGATATTATGTTCTGTTTCCTGTTGTTGTTGGCGATAGAACTGAAGTTGTTGACGCATACGGCGACGAAACCATATCGTAATTCCAATTGAAACGAGGATGAGTGTAAGGAGGAGATAAGCAATATAAAGTTTCAATTCAACTGCCTTGCGTTGTGCTAAGGCTACCTCATAAAGGTCTTGCAGTTGTACAATTTCAATGTCTTTACCTGGTGATATGGCGACAATTTGGTGCCTTTTGATGTGTTGTCGCATCTCTTCTATCTGTTTCTCTTGATCCTTTCGAATGCGAGGTTTGTACTTCTCAACTCTTTGTAAGCTGTTAAGAGCAGAATCCCGTTTGCCCATTTGATTGTAGATAAAGGCTTTTTCTATGTATATATCAGTCATTCTGTGGCTACGCTTCACGTCATTAGCATTTCGTGCCGCATGCTTTAAATATTCTAAAGCAATTTTGTAAGCACCATCTTGAGCATTAATTTGTGCAATGTGATAGTAAGTAAGAAACTTTAGAGAATCCTGTGTGACGTTGAAAAGGCGCTTTTCTGCGGCCTTTAATTGGTACATTGCCTTGTGTAAATCATGTTTTTTTGTATATATGGCAGCACTATCAAGGTGCATACGAGTAATCCCATCATCTGTAGCTGGATAATGTGGAAGTTTCTTTTGACTGCATGATAGCAACGACAAAAGACAGATAAATAATAAAAGAAACTTTCTCTTCATGTGTACAAAGATAGATAATTAAAGTGGAAAAGGCAAGTTTGCTGATGTTGAGAACGATTATTTTGTGTCAAAGAGAGGTAGGTGAACTTTGTAAGTGCTTGTGATTGAGATGTCTTTTCATTATCTTTGTGTCAACAATAAGAGTGCTATTGCATTGAAGCAAAATCCTCCTTACCTTTGCATTGACGATTAGTTCCAATGATTGTCATCTGCATTTCATAAACCCGCAGCGGTGTGATTGCGTTTAAGCACTGGTGCGGGTTTTGAATAGAAAAGGTTTCGGAGACCTCTCCAAACATCTCCAAAAAGTGGATGTAGCCTATCGGAAGATAGTTAGAATACAATAGCTTGAATTCCAAGATATTGTTTTAGAAAAAAGAAGAGATGCTTTCCTTGATTTGAGAAGGGCGTTTCTTTGATGTGAAGAGGGGCTCTTTTGACGTGGAAGAAAGGCTCTGTTAAAAATGAGGAGGAACTCTTCTTTTTAGATGATAGAGATATTTTAAACTGATAGAAATGTTGAATAAGTATATTTAAAAGTATATGATAATGATGAAGAAATTGTTTTTTGCGTTTTTAATCAGCTTTTTTATGATTGGAAATGCTACTGCCCAGCATCGTAAAAGAACGATGAAACCGAAGAAAAATGCCCCTTCTGGACCTACATGGCGTTATATGTGTGCAGATCCTTCGCAGGAGTTTTTAGACAAGATAAAGCCTGCGAAGAGTGATACAACCAAAGTTGATACCTGTAAACAAGTGCTAACAGAGAAGAAGGATAGTATTAAGAACTTTGTTTGTGAGCTCGGTCCGAGACCTTTCTTTCCTGGTGATTTACCAGAGTTCATCGCTAAGAACTTGCGTTATCCACCTATTCTTGCAAATATGTGTGTACAAGGTCGTGTTATTATTGGGTTCTTTGTAGATGTTGACGGGACATGCAGTAATTTCAAAGTAGTGCGTTCCGTTTACCCTATTTTAGATGAAGAAGCACTGCGTGTAGCCAAGTTAATGCCTAAATGGAAGTGGACTTCAAAGCCTAAGAAAGGTATGCCTTTTTATATACCCATTGCTTTCCGAATGTAAAGGTGTTGTTTTTGAAGCTGGATAATAATGTTTAGTCGTATTAAAGAACATTGTTAAACCTGTTTTAATTCATCGATTGAAAATCAAAAATCAGTAGGCTTTATGCTATCATCTTAGACTTTTATAGTACCTTTGCAAAAGATAGGCTGCGGTCGACAAATAGAGTATATATTCTCTTGGTTATCGTTGGCACTATCTTTGCAAGACGTAGATAATAGTGTAAAATATAAAGGTAAAATTATGGCAAAGAAAGCTTTATTGATGATCCTCGATGGTTGGGGTAACGGAAAGCATGGTAAAGGTGATGTGATTTATAATACTCCTACACCTTACTTAGACTACTTGAACGCTGTTAGTGCACACTCTCAGTTGCAGGCATCAGGCGAAGATGTAGGTCTTCCTGATGGTCAGATGGGTAACTCGGAGGTAGGTCACTTGAATATAGGTGCCGGTCGTATCGTTTATCAAGACTTGGTTAAGATTAACAAGGCATGCCAGACAGGAGACATCCTAAAGAACCTTGGTATTGTTGAAGCATATAGTTATGCACAGAAAACTGGTAAGAAACTCCACTTGATGGGACTTACTTCAACTGGTGGTGTACACTCTTCTTTGGATCACCTATTCAAACTCATTGAGATTGGAAAGGAATATAATCTAAAGGATGTGTACGTTCATTGTTTTATGGATGGTCGTGATACAGACCCAAAGAGTGGTGCTGGTTTTATCGCAGACATTCAAAAGGTGTGTGACAGCAATGGTGCTCATATCGCTTCAATCGTTGGTCGCTTCTATGCAATGGACCGTGACAAGCGTTGGAATCGTGTGAAGGAAGCATACGACCTACTCGTTGAGGGCAAGGGAGTTCAGGCTACAGACATGGTGAAAGCGGTTGAAGATAGCTATGCTGCAGACGTTACTGACGAGTTTATCAAGCCTATCAATAACTCTTCTGTAGATGGAACAATCCAAGAAGGTGATGTTGTTATTTTCATAAACTTCCGTAATGACCGTGCTAAAGAGTTGACACAAGTGTTGACACAGCAGGATATGCCAGAGGAAGGTATGCACACAATCAAGGACTTGCAGTACTATTGTATGACACCATACGATGCTAACTTTAAGGGTGTACATGTACTCTTCCCTAAGGAGAATGTGATGGATACGCTAGGAGAATACCTCAGTCGTCTTGGTAAGCGACAGCTTCATACAGCCGAGACAGAGAAGTATGCGCACGTAACCTTCTTCTTCAATGGTGGTAGAGAACAGCCTTATGAGGGTGAAGATCGCATTCTTGTTCCTTCTCCAAAGGTTGCTACCTACGACTTAAAGCCTGAGATGAGTGCTTTCGAAGTGAAAGATAAACTTGTTGGAGCTATCAATACACAGGAGTACGACTTCATTGTTGTAAACTTTGCTAATGGTGATATGGTCGGTCATACGGGTGTTTATCATGCCATCGCAAAGGCTGTTTGGGCAGTTGATCATTGTGTAAAGGAGGTTATCGAGGCTGCTAAGGCTAACGATTATGAGGCTATCATTATTGCAGACCATGGTAATGCTGATAACGCAATTAACCCTGATGGTACGCCAAATACAGCCCATTCATTGAATCCAGTACCATTCATCTACGTTACTGATAATAACTCTGCAACAGTGAAGGATGGTCGTTTGGCTGACGTAGCACCTTCTATCCTTCATATCATGGGCTTGGAACAACCTTCAGATATGACCGGTGAGAATCTAATCACTGATTAATTCGACTTGAATTAAGCTAAAATTAATATAGAGGAAGTCGTGTCGAAAGGCACGACTTTTTGTTATCTCAGAACTTTGTAGTACTTTTGCAGGCAAAGAGTTAAAGCTATGCAAGTAAAGATAGAACCCTCGTGGGGGGTAAAACTCGGTGGTGAGTTTGAGAAACCTTACTTCCAACAACTGAGCGAACAGGTGAAGCAGGAGTATAAACATTATGCGTGTTATCCTCCAGGTAAGCTGATTTTTAATGCCTTTGACCTCTGTCCTTTCGATAAGGTTAAGGTTGTTATCCTTGGACAAGACCCTTATCATGAACCAGGACAAGCAATGGGCTTGAGTTTCTCAGTACCTGACGGTGTGCGACTTCCACCTTCTTTGGTGAATATATATAAGGAGATTGAAAGCGACTTAGGCGTTCCCGTAAAGACTTCTGGTGACTTAACTCGTTGGGAAGAGCAGGGCGTTCTCTTATTGAATGCCACGTTAACTGTTCGTGCGCACATGGCTAATAGTCATCAAGGACTGGGGTGGGGAGCGTTCACGGATGCGGCTATTAAAGCTCTTAGTGATGGACGAGAACATTTGGTGTTTATGCTTTGGGGAAGTTTTGCTCGTAGTAAGAAAGCATTGATCGACACGCATAAACACTTTGTTTTGGAGAGTGTTCATCCCTCTCCTTTATCAGCTAATAGAGGTGGATGGTTTGGTCAACACCAGTTCTCCCGTTGTAACCAATACTTAAAAGAGCATGCTATTGAACCGATAGAATGGTAGTAGTGAAGCTTGCAGATGCAATGATTTAAGCTAAGAATAAGTTGATGGGTAATACATACGAACATATATTCATGGTGGGAAACGTCTTAGTTTCTCCTGATATCATAAACGTCAAGTTCTGTTGTGATTTAGATAAGTGTCATGGTCAATGTTGTATAGATGGCGATGCTGGAGCACCAGTGACACTGGATGAGACAATGGCTATTGAGAATGTTTTAGATACTGTTTGGGGGGATTTGTCGGCATCAGCTCAAGCCGTTATAGATAAGCAAGGCGTTGCTTATACGGATGTGGAAGGCGACTTAGTAACGAGTATTGTCGGTGGAAAGGATTGTGTTTTCACCTGTTATGACAAGGGATGTTGCCTCTGTGCATTGGAACGTTCGTATCGAAAAGGGGATATTGATTTTGTGAAACCTATCTCTTGTTCGCTATATCCTATTCGTGTGAAGGAGTTTGAGAATGGTACTTGTGGTATCAATTATCATCATTGGAAGATCTGTGCAGATGCTCGAAAGAAAGGAGAAGAACTGAATCTTCCCCTTTATAAGTTCCTAAAAGAGCCACTTACTCGGCGTTTTGGAACTGAATGGTATGGTGAGTTATGTGAGGTTGCACAACAGTTGACAAGTGAAAAGTAGGCAAGTAAATCTATTACTTGTATTAGGTAATCCCCCTGACGATACCAGTATTAACTCGTCAACTTATTAACTTGTACACTTGTCAACTCTTCCTAAACAATGAAGGGCTCATTCCTACATGTTCTTTGAAGTATTTACCCATAAAGCTCTGATTAGCGAAATGAAGTTCATCAGCTATTTCCTTTATGCTCATCGTGCTATTCTTCAGCATGACACAAAGCTCACGTACTACATACGAATCAATCCAATCGCTGGGTGTTCGTTTACTGATTGTTCGAATCGTCTCGGATAGATACTTTGAAGTAATACATAGATTCTTAGCATACCAACTGACACGACGCTCATGTCGGAAGTTCTTTTCAACCATTTGAATAAAGTCTCTAAAGATTACTTCTGCACGTGTTTGCCCTTCTGTTTCCAGTTGTTGGAACTGATAGATAATGTTACTCATGTCGTAAATGAGAGCTTTTAGCATTGTCATCACAAGTTCCTTGCGGAAACGATGTTGGGTATCTATGATTTTCTCTTTGATGTGGAAGATATAATTCTCCAGTTCCTTCGTTTGATGCTTATCTAAATGAAAGACAGGATGTGTACGTGCGAAGAGGAAGAGAGCAGACAATTCATGGATGCCACTCACAATGTTGTTGAAGAAATTATACGACAAAAGAATGGCTATACCTTTGCAGTCTGGGGATAGCTGATAGTCTCCGACAACTTGTCCTTCACTAATAACAATGACATCTCCTTCGCTTACTTCATGCTTATGAGTATCTACTGTGTATTGCGCTTTGCCGTCAGTACAGAGTGCCAGAAATAGACTTTTCATGCGAGAAGATCTCGAAGGGAGGGGCACTTTTGCCATATCCTCGAACAATATCAGGTCATTGTCTATGTATTTCCCCGCTGGGTAAACGTATTTTGCATGAGCTACGTTGACCTCAGCTAAATTAATGTTCTTATTCATGTTCTTCTGTTGTTTGCGTTTGCAAATATACATATTTTCAATGACATATTCCTTGAACCACCTTTATTATATAGTAAACACCTGATAAGCACTCTATCCAATCACCAATAAATCACCAATTAATCACCAATAAATCAACTGCAAATCCTTCCCGTAACCCCTTAGCAAACAGTACTATTCACTCCCCTCTCCATTCGGAGAGGGGGCCGGGATGAGGCTTTTTCTTTTGTTTTTATTTGGCTAGTTAATTTATTCTTCTTACCTTTGCCGCCGTGAAACAATTAGCAATGACATATCAAGTGAACGAAGTACTGCAAAGAATTATCGAATTCTTTGCATCTTTTTGCACTTTATCTTTGGTCAATCCAAATAATTTGCTAACACACACACACACACACATTCGCACCTAGCGTCTAATAACACATTTTTTCTTCTCGCATACGCGCGCGCGAAGCGTGCCGTAACCCCTGTAAACAAAGGACTTCTAGGAGTTTCCTTTGTTCGCTTTTTTATGCCCTTTTGTGAACTCCGTTTAGAGCAAAATAAGAACGAAATAACAACTATTTTAATCAATGAAGTAATGAGAAAAAAGCAAGTAAAGAAGAGTTATTCTGCACCAGCGTGTATGATAATTCAAGTCAACGAAGCCACTTATTTGATGGATGCGTCTATGCCAGGTCAGCATAACCCTGCACATCATGCTACTGGTCCTTCTAGTGCGAAAGCATCGATCATGTGGCAAGAGAATGGAGAAGATGGTGATACGCAAAGTGTGCCATCTTGGAACGACTAAGAAAATGAGAGTTATAAATACAAATTAGAAACAAACGAAGTAAAAAGAAACGATGAGAACAAAACAATTATTCAAGACACGGCTATTGTCTTTTGCTGCGGTTTACAGTATGACACTTGCTGTAGTATCTTGCGCGAATGAGGATATCGCACAAAACAGTACAGGAGCAAACAATGATAAAAATCTAACGACATTTATTACAGGTACACCTGAGACAAGAACTTCTATGGATTACTCTACTGGTGCATTCTATTGGGAACCAGGCGATAAAATATATGTTAAGGATGATACAGGAACCTTTCAAGTCAGTAGTAATTCACCAACAAGTAAAACTGCGGCTTTTAAATTTAAAGTGCCTGGAAAATTTACGGATCATAACTCATATAAAGTTTACTATATTGGTGGTAGTATTCAAGCCTATCAAAGACAAGAAGAACCTAATAATAGTCAACATTTAAGTAACTCGGGGGATTGTGGTCTTGCTGATGCTACTAAACAGGCTAATGGATTATTTAGTTTCAAGCTCGATCACCAAGTCACTATTCTCGTTCTTCAACCATATACAAATAATACAGTTCTCAACAGCTGCTATTTGACGAAAATTGAGGTTAATTCGGATAATGATATTGCAGGATATTATTCAATCGATCCTGTCACGGGAGATATTGCAAGTGTTGGTAATGGAAAGAATATTAATCTTATTACTATCGGAAGTAATTATCCTAAAGGTTTTCCTTTAACTAACAGTTCTGCAGATGTTACAACAAACGGATCATTCATAGTAATAAAGTCTGGTGAGCACAAACTTAGAATACGTTATTGGGTTAAAGACTATACCACAGGAGTTGAAGGCACTGTGACAAAAAATTTAAATTCTTTTGACTATAAAGCCAATACATATTATGATATGACTGCTAATCTTAATATTAGAAAATATGACGGCAGATATTATATGTGGGATGCTAAAGAAAATTACTGGTCTGGGCATGAGTGGGATTCTGCTGATCCATGGCAGCCAACTCTTCATTCAGAGCCGGCAAACACTAATTATCCTCAAAACAATACAGATAACAGATGGTACAGAGAGGACATTGGACCAACTGTAACAGCTATGTATACTTGTGCGTCTGCTCCTAATGCAAATGAATTTGCTTGGTATGCTCTAAAAGGTGATCCACATTGGGATGCAGACGAAATATGGACTGCTATGGGACATTTATTTAAAGGCGGAATGTGGTTCAAAAAGAAAGCTAATATTCCAGGTTTCTCAGATGCATATATGCCAGATAGAGGGGGATTAGATTTAAGAAATAACAATATAATGTTTACTATACATGCAACTGCGGCTTCAGATCTACCTACCCCAGAGGAAGCTAATAAATATTTTTATCTTCCAGCTTTAGGACACTACAGGATGGGAAAATATTATGGTCTAGGGGGGGCTTTAGATACCGAGATGCGTGGTGATTACTGGTCTTCTAGTAGAACGAATTATTCTGGATTAGCATGGTCTATGTATTTCAATCGTAATGAAGTTTATGTTGGTATGGGACAGGAATTTGGGGGTATGAGTGTACTACCCTTTGAATAAAAATATTTAGGAATTCCTAAGTAATAGGATAGTGGCTTGTATTATACCAACAATTAACTTTAATGATATCCAGCAGTTGGATAGAGTTGTACCCAGCGAAGAAGTACGATCGTACCCAGCGAATGGGTAGGGGTCTACCCAACGAATGGGTACGATGCTACCCAGCAGTTGGGTACAGGACGACCCAACTGCTGGGTATAAAATACATGAAAAGGATATCAAAATGATGTTGATATATTAATCTAATGTTTAATTAAAAACCAAATCAAAATGATTGAATTCAAAGTTGCGCCTCGTAAGGCGACAATGGGAAAAATGAAGGGTAAGACGGTGTATATCGCCGTACCAAAAGGTCAACAGAAGATCTCGCCCGAAATGGTGTTGGAACGCATTGTTCGTGAAACTTCATTGACGGAGGGAGATGCTCGGAATGTGATTATCACGCTGCGTAACATTATCTCGGACTGTGCACGCATGGGGACAGGCTTAGACCTCGGCGACATCTTCTCTTTGCGTGTGAACGTTCCCTCGAAGATGGAAGAAAACGAGAAGGATGTATGCGCTAAGAGCCTCAAAGCTCCGAGGCTAACATTGACTTGGAAGAGTCCGGTGCGTAAGGCGTTAAAGGAGTTGCAGGTGGATGTGGATAATCCTGCGAGGAGGAAGCAAAAAAGCCTCACCCCCTCTCCGAAAGAAAAGGAGAATAAAGAAGAGAATGGACCAGTGGCAGGGTAGGAAGCCCCACCCCAAAAGAAAGCCTCCCCAAGCCCCTCCGAAGGAGGGGATGTCCTTATTGGATATAGTTTGAAACGAATGAAAGCATCGTAAGTAGGGTTATGGACATCCCCTCCTTCGGAGGGGCTTGGAGAGGCAGTACCACGGGAGCATTTAAGATTGATTCAGGGTATCAATCGTTCTGTAATAAGACAATCGATTATATTAATTGTGAAATTAATGTCTTTCAAAACTAGTGTATTAATTTGGTTCTCTCGCTCTCGTGGTACAGCCTCACCCCAACCTAAGGGGGTGGGGCTTTTGTGTGGGACAGAAGAACATATTTTCGATGACATAAGTATTGAAGCCATAATGACTCTAAGTTGCTGGTTGCAAACTTAGAGTCATTATGGCTTTAGATTTTGTTACTAAAACGATTTGTTGTTATTATGTCTTTAAAGTCTGATACTAAATGATATGTTTATCTTACTCTGTCTTTAAAGACGGGGCGACATGGAGACATGTGACTTTAGTCTTATTTTTGAAGACTTATTGTTATAAGTGATGTTGACGTCTACATCTGTAGCGGCTTTTATTTGTAAAGACGTTACAAGTTTGTTTTCCCACTTCATGTCGATGGTTAAACCGCCGCGCGTTCTTATACCTTTTATCTCTCCATTCGCCCACACATCGGGTAGAGCGGGGAGGAGATGGATGTTGTAAATAGGCTTCTTAGCCGTCATATCAACCGAACTTTGCACCAGCATTTCACATACTCCAGCTGTGCCACCGAAGTTTCCATCAATTTGGAAAGGTGGGTGAGCATCGAAGAGGTTAGGGTAGGTTCCACCATGATGCACGGCATCTTTCCCACGATACCCTTCGGGTGAGACGTATGAAAGAAGGTTTTGGTAAATCTTGTAAGCATGGTTCCCATCACCCAATCGTGCCCATAGATTGATTCTCCATCCAGTGCTCCATCCTGTACTCTCATCGCCTTTCTGAATGAGTGTTTGGCGTGCTGCGGCTAAGATTGTAGAATCTTTCGTTTGCTTAGCTAGTGCCTGTAAGTGCATACCTGGATATAATCCTATTAGGTGCGACTGGTGCCTGTGATGTATATCATAGTCCTTCCAATCGTAATACCATTCGTTTAAGTCGCCTTGAGAACCTACAGTATAAGGATGCAAGCGATGCAGTTTATCATCCATCTTTTTGTCAGGCTTCAAACCAAGAGACTTACGTGCTTGCTGCATATTCATGAATAATTCACGGATAATGGCTAGGTCAGCCGTACCACCATAACAGGTTGTTCCGTGGTAACCCTTATCTGTTACATATTCGTTCTCAGGGCTAGTACTAGGCGCTGTAATCAGTTCGTTTGGTTTGTTGGGATTGGTAACCAACCATTGTTGGAAGAACTTGCTAGAGCCTTCCATAAGTGGGTATATGGTGCTTTGAAGTAACTGTTTGTCTTGTGAATATAGGTAATGATCCCAAAGCGCATTGACCAACCAGGCACCACCGAGGTTCCAGTTAGCCCATTCGGGGCTTTCCTTTCCTTCTCCAACGGGAGAAGTCTTGCACCAAGGGTCACTATTATGAGCAGCACACCAGCCCTCGTTTATGCCATAGAAGTTGCGTGCGGTGTGCTTACCAGTTGCCGACAAACCTTTGACAAAGCCAATCAGCGGTTGGATAGTTTCTGACATATTAGCTGGATCGGCAGGCCAATAATTCTCTTCGAGGTTAATGTTCATCGTGTAATTCCCACGCCATGGTGAGAATAGGTGCGGTGTCCATAATCCTTGAAGATTGGCAGGGATATTCGGAGTACGTGAACAAGAGAGTAGGAGATAGCGTCCAAATTGGAAATAGAGAGTCTCCAAATAGCGTTGTGCAGCCTCTGGGAGTGGTGCTGTTGATGATGAATAGCGACGCAGGAGTTGATCCGTTGGCAGATTGTTCGTATATTCCTTATTTCCTAATTGTAATTTAACACGATTATAAATCTGCTGATATTCCTTTATATGTCGGTCTTTGAATTCATTATATGTGAAGTTTTGTGTGTGCCAAGCAGCATTGACAGCATTGTCTATATAGCTTGCTCCTTCCTTGACGGGATGCTTGTCGAAACCATTAAAACTCGTGGCATTGACAATGTATATGGTGGCATTATCAGCATTGGTTAGTGTGAGCGTGCTATCAGAAGCTATAACCTTTCCACCTTGAGGTAATAATCTTACGATCGTGCAAGCGTGTACGCTCTCTGTTTCTGAACCAGTTGTATGCCCCGTCATTGTCAACTGATTATTCGTTGCTTTAACCTTATGCGGAGTCTGTGCCGTTAGTTGGATGCGGAGGTTAATGGCTCCTGCTTGATTAGCTTTAATGTGTATGGCAATAAGACTATCACGATGAGTTGCGAAATATTCACGTGTGAATTGAATGCCATTCTGTTGGTAGCTTATATGCGCCAATGCACTATCTAGGTTCAGTTCTCTATAATAATTAGAGACAGCACCTGTGTTTAGATTAATGATATTCAATGTTCCTAGAGGTTGGTAAGAGGCTGATTGTTCGCCTTGAACAAAGTGTTGTAAGGAGTCAGCAGTGCGATAATTCTCTGCAAATAAAGCCTTTCTTATCTCTGGAATCCATTTAGCTTTACCCAATCCTTCGTTTGGATCAACAGGTTTTCCTGTCCAATAAGTGATATCATTCAGATAGATTGTGTCCTTTTGAGTACCACCATAAACCAATGCACCTAACTTGCCATTACCTAGGGGAAGACTCTCTTCAAGAAATGAGCAGGTTGGTTATACCATAATCGCATTGCCGGTTGTTGTGCCTTAACACTGACAAAAATTGCTAATAAGGATATACTGAATATGATTCGTTTCATTGTTTAGGTTGTTATTGGGTAAAAGAAAGACTCCCCTCCTTATCTCATGAGGAGGGGAGTAATATTTGTTTATTGTTTATAATGACTTATGCATCGATATTAGCGTAAGTTGCATTTTTCTCAATAAACTCTCTACGTGGCTCGACATCATCTCCCATCAGCATTGAGAAGATTTCATCCGCATCCGCAGCGTTCTCTATTGTTACTTGCTTCAATAGGCGTGTCTTTGGATCCATTGTTGTTTCCCAAAGTTGCTCAGGGTTCATCTCACCAAGACCTTTATAACGTTGTGTATGGATGGTTTTACCATCTTCTACTCCATTACCATATTTGTCCAGGAAGGCTTGTCGCTGCTGTTCGGTGTAGCAATATTCGCTTACCTTCTTGTAAGTACACTTATAGAGGGGTGGGGTAGCAATATACAAATGACCTTGCTCGATAACCTTCGGCATATAACGATAGAAAAGTGTCATAATCAGCGTGTCGATGTGTGAACCATCGACATCGGCATCAGTCATGATGATAATCTTATCGTAACGGAGCTTATCAATATTGGCTTCGAAGTCACCTTCATTCTCTACTCCAAATCGAACACCAATCGATTGAATGATATTCATAACTGATTCTGCCTCGAATACGCGGTGTCGTTGAACTTTCTCAACATTCAGAATCTTACCACGGAGTGGCAAAATGGCTTGTGTGTAACGATCACGACCTTGCTTGCAGAACCACCTGCAGAATCGCCCTCTACAAGGAATATCTCGCAATCCTTGGGATCTTTGTTGGAACAATCGGCTAGCTTACCAGGCAGACCACCACCACTCATCACGTTCTTACGCTGTACACTCTCACGTGCCTTGCGTGCTGCTACACGTGCTGTAGCTGCTAAGATAACCTTGTTACATATCATCTTAGCCTCGTTAGGGTGCTCCTCCAGGTAATTAGAGAGTGCCTCGCCAACTGCTTGTTGTACTGCACCTGCTACTTCGGAGTTTCCTAATTTCGTTTTTGTCTGACCTTCAAATTGTGGTTCTGCCACCTTTATAGCGATAACAGCTGTCAATCCTTCACGGAAATCCTCACCTGCTATCTCTATCTTAGCCTTTTCAATTTGCTTAGATATTTGTGGGTCATTGTCAGCGTATGCCTTTAGTGTACGGGTCAAAGCTGCACGGAAACCCTGTAAGTGAGTACCGCCTTCTATGGTATTGATATTGTTAACGTATGAATGGATGTTCTCCGTATAATCAGTGTTATACATCACAGCCACCTCAATAGGGATGTTTTGCTTCTCTGTCTTGAGATAGATAACATCATCGAAAGGTGCTGACGATGACGATCAACATAACGGACAAACTCCTTTAAACCATCCTTAGCATGGAAAACCTCTGTGCGAGTCTTGCCCGTCTCTGGGTCTGGACGCAGGTCCGTGAGCGTAATCTTAATACCAGCATTAAGATAAGCTAACTCACGCATACGGCGTGCAACGATGTCCCACTGATAGACTGTTGTTGTGAAGATCGTTGGGTCTGGCCAAAATTGTTGACGTGTACCTGTTTTCTGGGTTTCGCCTACAACCTTTACAGGATAGAGTGGCTTTCCTTTCTCATACTCCTGCTGATAAATCTTTCCATCACGATACACCTGTGACATCATGTGTGTGGAAAGGGCGTTAACACAACTTACACCCACACCATGTAGACCACCGCTGACCTTATAAGAACCCTTGTCGAACTTACCACCAGCGTGTAGCACAGTCATAACAACCTCAAGGGCACTCTTGTGAAGTTTCTTATGTTCGTCAACAGGGATACCACGACCATCATCTTCAACCGTGATGGAGTTATCCTCGTTGATAGTTACTTCGATATTCTGACAGTAGCCAGCCATCGCTTCATCGATAGAGTTATCGACAGTCTCATTAATCAGGTGGTGAAGACCTTTCTCGCTGATGTCGCCAATATACATGGCTGGACGCTTACGTACAGCCTCTAATCCCTCTAACACTTGGATGTTACTGGCGGAGTAATTATTCTCGTTTTCTTGATTTTCTGCCATTTTTATTAGATTGTTCTTATAGTATGCAAAGATACTATTTTTCCTTTAGATGGGGAAATAAAAACTTGCTAAAAACATTTAAGAAGGTGTATGAAAGAGCCTAATTAAATCTATCTATAAAAAGCCATAACTCATTTGAGTTATGGCTCTATTATTCGTTTCAGCTATGACTGAAGTTCTTTTTATCCTAATGCAGCAACGTGCTTGCAGAGAGCGAGACTTGAGGTTAGCTGCCTTGTTCTGGTGAATAATGTTGGTCTTTGCCAACTTATCCAACATCTTCTGCACAACAGGATAGAGCTTTACAGCCTCTTCCTTATCCGTCATATTGCGCAACTTGCGAACAGCATTACGCATAGTCTTTGCATAATATCTATTGTGTAGCGTCTTTACTTTGTCCTGACGGATTCTCTTCAATGATGATTTGTGATTTGCCATCTTTGTTCTTCTTTTATTTTACTTGTAGTCCCTAGCAGAGTCGAACTGCTCTTTAGAGAATGAAAATCTCTCGTCCTAACCGATAGACGAAGGGACCATATCGAATTGCGGGTGCAAAGGTACTTCTTTTATTCGAACCTACCAAACTTTTCTCGAATAAATTTCCTTATAATGTTGTCTTTTTGTACTTTTGCACAAGAATTTATATGATTTTAAAGTCAAAAGCCATAGTTTTACGTAGTATGAAGTTTGGTGAAGCATCGCTCATTATAGATATGTTTACCGAACAAGAAGGGCGTATTTCGTTCATTACACGCATACCTAAGACTGCCAAAGGAAAGATAAAGAAACAATACTTTCAGCCTTTAACTTTGTTAGAGCTTGAGTTTGATTATCGACCGCATACTTCCTTACAGCATATAAAGGAGGCTCGTATTCTTCATCCATATTCCTCTATTCCTTTTGATCCAATCAAATCGGCTATCTTGCTATTCCTCTCTGAGTTCTTATTTCATGTTACACGAAGTGAGCAGCAGAATCTCCAGCTTTACAATTATGTGTGTGCTAGCTTGCAATGGTTGGATGGTGCAGCGCGTAGTTACGCCAATTTCCATCTTGTATTTATGATGCGTCTAAGTCGGTTTATAGGTTTCTTTCCTAATTTAGAGGCTTACCATGATGGGGTATGCTTTGACTTACGCACTGCGTCGTTTACTCATAGTATTCCTCTTCATACCGATTACCTTCTTCCAGCAGAAGCCACTGCTATTCATCAACTGATTAGAATGGATTATGAGAATATGCATCTTTTCCGCCTTTCACGTGTAGATAGGAATCAAATTGCCAATCTGATCCTGCGTTATTATCGTATTCATGTGCCGAATATGCCAGACTTAAATAGTCTTCAAGTGTTGAGTGATCTTTTTGATTGATATGCCTCATGCTCTCCGCACCCTACGTGTACCTTAATGTAATTTGTAATTTGTAATCTCCAAGGGGGAAGTGAATAAAAGGGAATGCTGATTTGCCTAATCACAGGTTCGTCTTTGCTGTTAGTTTTTAATCCTCATTGCAAAAGTATAAAAAATAAATGATACTACCAAATCTTGATGAGATTTTTCCTTTCTAAATCGTTGTAATGTGCTAATAGTCAGGTGTTTAAATTTGTTTAAGGTAGAATGAACTCTAACTGCTTATAGCAGAATGGTTTCAAGATAATAGTAATTTTCGTTTTCCATCGATTGCAAATTACATATTACATTAAGGTCGTGGGGGGATGTCTGCCAGTAGATAAGGAACAAAAAGTTTATTATTATTTTTATTCATTATAAAACTATCATTTTTCACCTATTCGGCACCATGCGAAAAAGCCTGATGAACCTTAATGTAATATGTAATTTGTAATTGTGTAAGTTCCATTGTTTCTTTATTTTAAAGTTTCCAAATACAAAGATAAGAAAAATATGGGCTTACACACTTTTTTAAGACAGTACCGCCATTATGTTTATCTTGTTATTATGATATTTAGGAAAAATCACAAAATCACAATCACAAAATCACAAAATCAATTATGGTAGTATCATGCTTTTTCTTTATGTAGATAATGTATCATTATATATTATTATTTATTAATAAGGTATTATATTATATTAGGAATCTTTTTTGTATGTTGAAAATCCTTTTTGTGATTTTGTGATTGTGATTTTGTGATTGATGTGATTAATTGAACTTTATCCCATTAGGCAAAGGGCAAAAAAACAAATCATTCTGTTTTATCGTTCCTCATTCTTCATTTGTTTATCTCTCTGTAACACAAGTTATTACAGAGCCATTTGCAATACTTGTTATCCCAGTACCTCGAAAAACTAATGTTTTCTTAAAAATTCTACTTACCTTTGCAGCACAGAAAAGAAAAAGAAGCACCATCCTCTACCTCCAACCGCTGACTCTTAACCTCTACCTAATGCATGAAACAGTTACAATGGAAGAAAGTCGTAAGTTCAAATGTTAATGATTAAAGTTCAAAAAGGTTAGTATTAATAGGCTCAGAGGTTAGTGTTAACAGGCTTAAAGGTTAGTATTAATGATCAATAGGTAAAATAATGAAATTCAAAGACCAATGCAAGAAACCTATGTCTAGGTTTATACAGATATTAAAAACTGATTTCATCCATTCAAGGGCTTCCACAGAGTCATAATAGCGAAAAGTAAATATACGACAAAGGGGCTTGATTTATCTAACTTGGATTTAAAGGCTACATCGAAAAGAACCTCTTTCAAAGGCATTTCGTTGACGAAATACAGTTTATTACTAAGTTGAAAAGTAACATGAAAGAAGCTTTAATGAGTGTTTCTGACAGGCTTTTACTCAAAAAAGAGCTATTATAGAAACCGTGAATGATGAACTTAAGAACATTGCGCAAGTAGAGCACTCCAAACATAGATGCTTTGACAATTTTATCGTCAAATTGTTAGGAGCCATTGCCGCCTATTGCCTGTTTCCCAAGAAGCCGTGCATCAATCTACAAAGAACCATTGACACACAGCTTTCATGGTTCAAAATTCGTCGAACTCACGTTAAATAAAAGAATTCCGAGAGGTTTCAGCCTACCAAATGTCCATTACGCCAAAGATAATATTTTGGGTAGAAAGCGATATGAAAAAAAAAGGTACACCTCATAGCTTGCTTGCTATTTCGATATACCTTCTTCTCTCGCCTTTAATATTTTATCAACGTGATTAAACGAAGCTAATTACGCCTTCAACCGTACCTTTAGAATCAGTCTCTTCCTGTCCTGTCTCTGGAGAACTGATGTGTTTGATGTCTTTTATCATTTGCTTTGTGCGCTTGTAAGTAGGTGTATTCTCTACGGCAAGAATTACATCCTCATTGTCAAGCTCATCTGCTGTAAAGCGATAGATGTGAGGGCGATGTTTGTATTGAGTGTTGTTGTTGTCCCTATAGAAACGTTCACGGCGGTCACGACGTTCAGCATCTTTCTCCTCATTATCGGCTCTTCTTGCTGCTTCTTCTGCGGATAGTTTCTGTATGTGTCGTCCCATACCATCAACATCCTCTATGCCGAAACCAGTTGCAAGGATGGTTACTTTACCTTCTGATCAAGTTCTGGGTCAATTGCCAATCCCCATTTCAGTTCGAAGTCTTCGCTGAAATGATTCATAAATTCGGTTACGTCCCCCATTTCTTCCATAGTCAAGCCAGGGTTGTCCTTGTCATTGCTATTGAAGTTGATGGATAGAAGGATTTTCTTGGACTTGTAGACATCGTTGTCGTTTAGTAATGGTGAGTTAAGTGCATCCTCTATTGCTTGCTTTACACGGCCTTCTCCTTCACCATAACCTGTTGACATGATTGCTACACCACCATCCTTTAGAACCGTCTTCACGTCATTGAAGTCGAGGTTCATAATACCATGTACAGTGATGATTTCTGCAATACTTTTTGCTGCAACGCTAAGCGTATCATCAGCTTTACGGAATCCGTTTAGGAGGCTAAGTTCTGGGTAGATTTCACGTAATCTTTCGTTGTTAATAACGAGAAGAGCGTCAACATGTTTAGCCATCTCTTCTACTCCGTCTAGCGCCTGATCAATCTTCTTTGCACCTTCGAAGCGGAAAGGAATGGTGACAATACCAACAGTGAGGATACCAAGTTCTTTACTGACTTGTGCAATGACAGGTGCTGCACCTGTACCTGTTCCGCCTCCATACCAGCCGTGATGAATGTCATTTTGGTTCCATCATTGAGCATCTTCTTGATGTCATCGATGGTTTCTTCGGCTGCTTGTCTTGCGCGCTCAGGGCGGTTTCCTGCTCCCAATCCTTCCTTTCCTAGTTGTAAATGAACGGGAACAGGAGAATCGTTGAGAGCTTGTGCATCTGTGTTGCAGAGGACGAAGGTTACGTCATGTATACCTTCTTTATACATGTGGTTGACGGCATTACCACCGCCACCACCAACACCAATGACTTTGATTATGCTGTCAGTAATGTCGCCATCTCCGAAGTCTAATACGTCTATTTTATTATTATCTGCCATAACAGTATGTGTCTATATGATGAATATACTTATTATTTGTATCCCATGAAAGTGTTACTCTTCGTCTTCTAGCATCTTGCCTCCAAATTCCTTTGCTTTACGAACGAACTTGTTCCAGAAACTATTGCGACGTTTTTCTTCTTCTCTTTCACGTTCTCTTGCTTCTTCCTCTTCGCGTAGCTTGCGTTCTTCTTCTTCTCTCTTACGGCGTTCCTCTTCAGCTTTACGTTTCTCTTCTGGAGTGGGGACAAAACCTTGTCCTTGTGGACGTGTATTAGTGTTTGTAGTTGTTGTCTCTATTGGATGGGCAACAGCTACATCTTTTGCTTCAAAGAGGGTGTTAGCGGCAGGGTTATATGCTGCACCAGCACAATTCATGTCTCCCTTTGCTAGTAAGCCTAATATGGTGTTTGTTTCACCATTTTTTGCAGTTATTTCTGCATGACTTGAGGTAATGGTTTGTGTGACGAACTTAGCCTTACGAATCTTTTCTATACGTGTAACATTGCGTACTAAACATTCGATATTTTTAAGATTCATACCTCCACCTGTAAGTATGATTCCACCGAGGAGCTTGTCTGTATATTCTGATGGAACCTGACACCATACATTCTCGATAATTTCCTCTGTACGTGCTTCAACGATTTCGATGAACTTCCGACTGTCTACTGTTCGTTCGGCATCTATAGAGTATTTAAGGTTGTTGTCAATTTCGTTATTGTCAGTGAATGCAGAACCATACTTCAGTTTCATGGCCTCAGCTTCTTTTTCTTCCATCTGCAAGGACGCTATATCTTTGTTGATATTATTTCCTCCTAATGGGATTACAGCGAGATGGCGAAGAATATTCTTATAATAGACAGAGATGGTCGTGGTGTCAGCACCAAGATCGACAAGTACACAACCTCCACGTTTTTCGGCTTCGCTGAGTACGCCGTCTGCCAAGGCTAATGGTGCTAGGTACATTTCTGCTATTGCGATTCCTGCCTTTTCAAAACAGCTATTTAAGTTGTTGTAAAATGACTTGCGCCATAGAATGTTTAAGAAGTTTCCTTCCAAGCGTGTGGCCTTAATACCGACAGGGTCTAGGGAGTATTGGTTATCGACCTTATACTCCTGAGTAGCAGCATCTAAGATTTCTTGCTCAGGGTAAGTCATATTTCTGTTAGCATCCATCAGCTCATTTATCATATCTGATGTTATGATGGTATCTGAAGGAAGATCCTTAACAATAACGTTACGAACGCTACGTATAGATTGTCCTCTACACCTACATAAACCTGAGAAATCTCATATTTCAGTTGTTTCTTGAGCTTATTAATAATGCTGGTGATGCACTGTCCGGTCTTGTCGATGTTATAGACTACACCTTTGCGAATACACTGTGATGCATCTTCCTTAGCAACGGCTAGCACGGAGATACTACCGTCAAGATTTTTCTTGCCGGCGATTCCCATAATCTTTGATGAGCCTAATTCAATGGCTACTATGAACTCTGCCATATTCGTTAAGTATTATATTTCTTAGTTTTAATGTTCTTTTCTGTCTGATACATGTACTTCTTCTACGTGATTGCATGTTGACTTATTCCGTTGGACCACCTGCTACTTGTTCTTGTCGGTCAACCTCTTTACGTGCTTTCTCACGTTCCTCCTCCTCTGTACGTTGTCTGTCTTTTTTCTTTTCTTCTTTAGCTTCTTTGGTGATAGCTTCTGCTTCTTTTCTTTCAGCTTCCGCATCTCTTCGTTTGCAAACAATCTGATTATCAAATTCAATATCAATATATGAATACTTGTTCCATCCGACTTGTGATAAACCATATCGATAGAACTTCTCCAATCGTGATAATTTGTTGTTTACGAAAGAGTTAATCTCTCGGTTACGTGTCCACCTGTTGCGATTAAGAGGTAAATACCCCATGAAGATTATATGGTCTCCCACGCGTGGAATTAGTTCTATACCATAATCTGGGAGTACATTTATTTGCTCTATTTGATTAATCCAAAAAGGCGATGCACTGATAGCCTTAGCAAGTGGTGCAATATAGAGCTTTGCAAAGATATTATTTATATTACCTGTTGCAATAATCAAGTCGCTTGTATATTTAGAATTGGGGAGTATTCCTCCATTGTCGTCAAGATAGTAGTCACCACCATGTTGGCTCTTTATACGGATAATAGGCATACGTTGAGTAATCTGTATGTTAATATGTCCGTTCTCCGTCTTGTAACATTGAGCAGTCTTCACAAAAGGTCCATCTTTGAGAGTTTCTTCGATGTCTCGTGGATTGATATTCTCCATCTTTTTATTAAGAGGATAGAGATTGTTCTTTTGTAAGATATGCTTTATCTCCTCTGCTGTAAGGAATCCTGCATTCTTGGAATCAGATATTTCTATGTTCACCTTCGTGCATACTTTACCTTGCTCATCTGGATTGTTCCAAGCGGTAACAGCCATGATGAGATAGAAAGCTAGTATGATGTCCAGCGCAGTGATGATAATCTTTTTCCACTGAATGTACATATATTGTCTTTTCCTTTTGATGCTTTTATTCCTTATTATATAGTTACGCTTTTGCGTTGTCGTTTATTCTTTTGCTTTGATAATCTTGGTTATCTCTGGTACATAATTGTCAAGATTGCCAGCACCAAGCACTACAAGTACATCGAAGTCACGTGACTTAACGAAATCAAGAACATCGTCTTTTTTAATCATCTGCTTTGCTATGTTTGGACGGAGATTATCATAGATGAGCTTGCTTGTAACACCTTCTATTGGTTGTTCACGTGCTGGATAAATCTCAGTAAGGATAACCTCATCAAAGTGACTTAATGCATCTGCGAAGTCTTTATAGAAATCACGAGTACGCGTATAGAGGTGCGGTTGGAAGATAGCTGTTATCTTTCTATCTGAATAAAGTTCCTTCAAACTTTTAGCACTCTGTAATATCTCTTTTGGATGATGACCATAATCAGATAGGAATACATGACGATCATTCTTTATCTTGAAGTCGAAGCGGCGATCAACGCCACCATAGGTTCTCATACCTTCACGTAGCTCTTCAGCGGTACAACCATTGAGTTGTGCCATAGCCATTGCAGCGACACCATTTTCAATATTGATTGGGATGGGTTGACCAAGCTCTACATTCTTCACTATTTCTATAGGAGAAATAAAGTCAAAAGTTATAGTACCATTCTTTATTTGGATATTCTCAGCATGGAAGTCACCTCCCTCACGACTATAATTATATACTTTGACCCCTTCTTGTACATGTTGCTTCATCTCAAGATCCTTATGAATAATGAGTGCACCACCTGGTTGTATGAGTTCTGTGTAATGGCGGAAACTTTCAAGGTAAGCCTCTTTCGTGCCATATATGTCTAGATGGTCTGGATCGGTAGATGTAATAACGCTCATCCAAGGACGTAGCCAATGGAAAGAACGATCAAACTCATCAGCCTCGATCACAACATAATCGCTGTGGGTAGAGAGGATATAGTTTGTGCCATAATTCTTGGAAATTCCACCTAAGAAAGCATTGCAATCTAAGTGACTTTGGTGCATGATATGGGCACACATGGTTGATGTAGTCGTCTTACCATGGGTACCTGCAAAACAGAGTCCTTTGTGTGTTCTAGTAAGTGTTCCTAGCACTTGTGCACGCTTCTCTATTACAAAGTTATTATCATGGAAGTATTTCAATTCTGCATGTGTTGATGGGATCGCAGGTGTATAGACAACCAATGTTGTTAATGGTTGCCGACATGCTTCAGGAATGAGATTTACATTTTCTTCATAGTGAATCATCATTCCTTCCTTCTCTAACTGATGGGTAAGTTCTGATGGTGTCTTATCATACCCAGCAACAACTAATCCCTTATGAAGGAAATAACGAGCAATAGCGCTCATTCCAATACCACCTGCACCAACGAAATATACTGACTTTATATCTTTTAGTTCCATGTATCTATATCTTTTCTAACTTTATTCTCTTTGGCGGATTTCTGTATTCCATTTACTTTTACAACAAATCTCCTCGTATAAGTAAGATTATGAATTGATGAGTTTAATTACCTCGTCTGCAATAACATCTGCCGAGTTTTGTAGTCCCATCTTTTTTACATTCTCACTAAGGCTGGCTAATTCTTGATTATCAGATATTGTCTCCAATGCTAGTTTCAATAATGTGTCGGGAGCCTCAGAGTCCTTTACGTAAATTGCAGCATGCTTATTTACTAGTGCCATTGCATTCTTAGTTTGATGGTCTTCTGCAACATTAGGACTTGGGACAAGGATTACAGGTTTACCTATGAGTTGGAACTCGCTAATAGAGCTTGCACCTGCACGACTGATGATTAAGTCTGCTGCTTTATAAGCTGCCCCCATATCACTAATAAAGTCCATTATCTTCAAGTTAGGAAGTTCCTTACCCTTCATAAATTCCATTATCTGCTGATGGTAGAACTTTCCTGTTTGCCAAATAAATTGCACATCTGTATTGGCTACTAGGTCTAGATGCTCCATGATAGAACGATTAATGGTGCGTGCTCCAAGGCTACCTCCTACTAATAAAATAGTCTTTTTATCACTCTTCAACCCTAGACTCTCTCGTGCTTCTTCGGCAGAGAGTGGTGTATTTAAGACGTTTTGTCGTACAGGGTTTCCTGTCATAATAATCTTATCAGCAGGGAAGAATCGTTGCATACCTTCATACGCAACACATATCTTTTTCACACGTTTAGCCAATAGTTTATTCGTCACACCTGCGTATGAGTTTTGTTCTTGGATGAGACATGGAATTCCCATTTTAGCACACGAATAAAGTGTAGCACCGCTGGCATAGCCACCTACACCAACAGCAACTTGCGGCTTAAAGTCTTTGATAATCTGACGTGCCATGCGTAAGCTTTTCCATAACTTATACAATACTTCGAAGTTTTTAAGTATATGTGCACGATCAAAACCTTTGATAGGTAAGCCTTTTATCTCATATCCTGCAGCGGGTACGCGTTGCATCTCCATACGCCCTAAAGCTCCCACGAAGAGAATCTTAGCATCTGGATGTTTTGCTTTAATCGCATTTGCAATAGATACAGCAGGGAATATATGTCCTCCTGTACCACCGCCACTGATAATTATTCTTAATTCCTTGTCCATTTCAAACTTGTTTACTAACCCACAAAGGTAATCAATTTTTTCGTCTTCTTCGAACTTTAAGTCTTTTTTAAGAATCTGTTGCTTGTGTAATAACTTCCTGTGTCTCCTCCGTAGAAGGATTGCCAGCTTTTTTCTTTTTAGCCGATCGGCTGATACTCAAGATAACACCTATATAGACACAATTAATGATTGTTGATGTTCCTCCCTTACTTATAAGTGGTAATGGTTGACCTGTCACTGGGGCTAGTCCAACAGCCACTAGCATATTGAATAGGGCTTGTGTTACCAGTAAAAATGCAATACCCATTGCAAGAAAAGCAGGGAAGGAATTTTCACATCGATTAGCTATGATACCTGTTCGGAAGAGCAGGATGATGTAAAGGAATGCTACAATAGCTGCTCCTTCTATGCCCATTTCTTCAATGATGATGGCATAGATAAAGTCTGAGAAAGCCTGTGAAAGGAAGTCACGTTCTGTTGAGTTCCCTGGTCCTTTACCCACGACATTCGATGTGGCGATGGCAATATTAGCGTGTGCCACTTGTGCATCTTTATCTAAATCATAGTCCTTTGGTGCCACATATTCATTATTAAAGAACTTCTTTAATACGTGCTTTCCATGTGTCAGCACGATGTAAGATCTTTCCCAAAGAACTTGGAGAATCTTCCTGTTGTTGCTCTTGTATGGTTTGTTCGGTGAGGTTTTGCTTTGTTGATAAGTCATTTTCTACCTTTTTATCATCACCAACAACCATGACCATTATAAGTGTGAATACGATAACCAGTGCAACTGCTCCAATTAACCTGCCAATCTGATTGAATGGTACTCGCCCCACAATCATCATAAGAACGATGGTTAAGGAGATGAGCATAGCCGTAGAAAGGTTCTCAAGTAGAATTAAGAAAATGAATCCACCAGATAATAGCAAGATATCTCGGAACGCCTTTCTATCGGCTCCATGGTCGGTCTGCATGGCGCTAAGTATCTGTGCAACTGCTAGTACAAGTGCGCCCTTTGCAATCTCAGAAGGTTGAAATTGTATACCTGCAAAACTTATCCATCTATTTGCTCCGTTGGTAGTTTGTCCTGCAACAAGAACCCACAATAGTGTTATTAATGCTACACCAAGAAGAATGGGGGTAATCAGTTTGAAGTACTTGCATTTGATATTTAATACTACCACCATTAAGCCTATTCCAACAGCGAGAATACTGCAATGGTAGATAATAGGACTCCCAATAATTTCCTCCTTTGTATGATAGTGAACTTGAAGCCGAATAGACCTCAATGATACTAATAATACATAGGAAGAAGAATACCATCCATATGACCTTATCACCTTTAAAAAGGTTACTGAGAGATTTATTGTTCATTTCCTTTCTTTCCGTTATCGAGCATCAGTATCTTATAAAGCTCTAACTAATGCTTTAAACTGGTCTCCTCTATCCTCCATATTTTTAAAGAGGTCAAAGCTAGCACAGCATGGGCTTAACAAGACTGTGTCACCTGGTTTTGCCATATCTGCACATGCAGCAACACAATCTTTCATAGAGTGTGTGTCGCGAACAGGGATTCCTAAGCTATCAAAATTGTCGTGGAGTTTTTTATTATCAGCACCTAGATAAACAAGTCCAGAACATTTCTTTTTCACTAAATCTTTGATGGCATTATAATCATTCCCTTTATCTTTGCCTCCAAGAATGAGGATTGTTGGGGTTCGCATACTCTCTAATGCATACCAACAAGCGTCTACATTTGTAGCCTTTGAGTCGTTGATATATTGAACTCCAGCCACCTTGCAAACCTTCTCTAAACGATGTTCCACACCCGGGAAGTCGCTTAGGCTCTTGCGGATACACTCCTTTTTTATACCGCTGATGTTTGATGCTATACCAGCAGCAAGAGAGTTATATATATTGTGACGACCTGTTAATGACAAGTCTTCCTGTTCCATGTTGAAAGGTTCAGGTTGTTCTATCTTGTATTGTCCTTCTTCAATATAACCAATGCTACCATTCTCCTTTAGCTCTGAAAAAGGATAGCATACGGCATGTACATCGAACTTCTTTAGCTCGTTCTTAATCATGGGATCATCATTCCAATAGATGAAACTATCGTCCTTAGTTTGGTTCTGAATGATACGCATCTTGGCATCAGCGTAATTCTCAAACTTGTACTCGTAGCGATCCAAATGGTCTGGAGTGATATTTAAGAGGATAGCGATATTTGCGCGGAAATCGTACATATTGTCAAGTTGAAAGCTACTTAACTCTATGATGTAATATGCATGTGGATCCTCAGCTACCTGCAATGCCAGGCTATTACCAATGTTCCCAGCTAATCCAACATCGTATCCAGCATTCTTAAAGATGTGATAGATGAGGCTTGTTGTAGTTGTTTTCCCATTACTGCCAGTGATACATATCATCTTCGAGTTGGTATATCTACCAGCAAACTCAATCTCACTGATGATGTGTGTATTCTGTGCCATGAGTTTCTGAATCATTGGAGCCTCTTTAGGAATACCTGGACTCTTGATGATTTCGTCTGCATTAAGGATCTTCTCCTCCGTGTGGTGTCCCTCTTCCCACTCTATATGATGCTCATCCAAGAGCTTCTTATACTTGTCTTTAATAGATGACATGTCTGAGACGAAGACATCAAAGCCCTCTTTCTTTGCTAGTACAGCTGCACCAGCACCGCTCTCTCCAGCACCAAGTATTACGATTCTTTTCATATCTATTTCCTTTCTTTTCTTTCCTAATATCTACTTGGATGATGTCTTAGTATTTGCATCGTCCTATAAAGATAAGCCTTTCTTCAATACAAGGAAGCGTCCTTCTTCGTAGGAATAAACGCCTAGTTAGATGGCTAATAGGCGTTTCCTTCTTTTGTGTAAAGAGCTTGATCGTATCGAGAAAGCGTATTTATCTGATTTTAAGAGTGATAATTGTTAACGCCGCAAGTATAATCGTTACGATGATGAAACGCAAAGTTATCTTGCTTTCGTGTACTGCTCCATGTGGTACTTTATCAGATACTTGCAGTCGGGGTCTAATTGTGAATCCTGAGTACGGAAGTTATCATGAATAGGAGTACGCTTGAATATACGCTGCTTAACGCCTTTACGCTTACCTAATTTGTAATACCAAACTTGTACGATGACACTCAAACTCTCAACGAAGAATATTCCACAGAGGATTGGAAGCATCAATTCCTTATGTATGATGATAGCTCCTACAGCAATGATACCACCGATGGTTAAGCTACCAGTATCTCCCATGAAAACTTGGGCAGGGTAAGCATTATACCAAAGGAAACCTATCAGTGCTCCAATAAATGCCATGAAGAATACTACTAGCTCCTCCGTTCCTGGAATATACATAATATTCAAGTAGGCTGCATATTGTATGTGGCTACTGACATAGGCTAAAATTCCGAGAACAACACCGATTATAGCGGAGTTTCCTGCACACATACCATCCATTCCGTCATTAAGGTTTGCTCCATTAGAGACGGCTGTTACAACGAGAATGGTCATGATTACGAATAGAATCCAACCACCAGCTGTTTTATAGTCTCCTAAGAATTCAACTAGTTTGGAGTAGTCTAAATTATGTGACTTTACGAAGGGTATTGTCGTCTTTAACGTTTTCTCTGCCTTAGCTTCATGTTTAACAACTATTTCCAGACCATTCTGATTAGCCACTTCTAGATTCATGTTCGCTTTAACATCAGGTGATGCCCAAAGAACAACACCTACAATGAGTCCGATACTGACCTGTCCTATAATCTTATACTTACCTTTTAAACCCTCTTTATTGTGCTTGAAGATTTTGATGAAGTCGTCCATTCCACCGAGAAAACCCAACCATATAGTTGTAATAATCATCAATATCAGGTAGATGTTACGCAATCGACCAAGCAAGATTACAGGTACTAGCAGAGCAATAATAATGATGATACCTCCCATGGAAGGTACTCCAATCTTCTTAACACCGAATGGGTCTATGCTAGCATCACGTTGAGTCTCTGTTATTTGTTTGCTTTTAAGATACTTGATAAATCGTTCTCCGAACCATGCTGATATAAGCAATGCTAATATCATAGCCAATATGCCACGGAAACTAATGTACCCCCACAGATGGGAACCACTTATACCGAACTGATCTAACCAGCGGAAGATATAATATAGCATATTACTTGTCTTTATTATTCTTATTTAATACCAAAAATCTCACGAATGACTTCGTGGTCATCAAAGTGATGTTTAACACCATTGATTTCTTGGTATGTTTCGTGTCCTTTACCTGCTACTAAGATAACATCTCCCTTCTTTGCCATCATTGAAGCAGTACGTATTGCCTCTTTACGATCAACAATGTTGAGTACTTTCTTACGTTGTGTAGCATCAAGTCCTGCCATCATGTCATTGATGATAGCCTGTGGATCTTCATCACGTGGATTATCACTAGTAAGGATAACAGTGTCACTTTGCTTAACAGCCTCTTGTGCCATCAATGGACGTTTACCCTTGTCACGATGACCGCCAGCACCACATACGGTTATGATATGTCCACCCTTATTATCCAAAACATCATGGATAGCAGCCAAAACATTCTCTAGTGCATCAGGGGTGTGTGCATAGTCAACAATGGCAGTGAAGCCTTCTGGGGATTGAATAGGCTCAAGACGACCATTCACACTCTTCAATGTGCTAAGTGCGAGGAGTATCTCATCTGTTTTTTTTCCCAGCATTTTTGCTGCACCATATACAGCCAATAAGTTGCTAACATTGAATTTACCAATAAATTGAACGCCTACCTCTTTTCCATCAATCTCTAGGTACATACCTTCGAAATGACACTCAAGAATTTTTGCACGGAAGTCTGCCATGCGCTTGGTTGAGTATGTCTTGATGGTAGCTTTCGTGTTCTGCACCATGATCATCCCATTCTTGTCGTCAGCATTTGTTATGGCAAAGGCATGCTTTGAAAGACCATCAAAGAACATCTTCTTCGCATTTCGATAGTTTTCGAAGGTTTTGTGATAATCTAGGTGATCCCGTGTAAGATTTGTAAATATAGCTCCTGTGAAGTCTAATCCACCGATACGGTGCTGATGAATCGCATGGCTAGAACATTCCATGAATGCATATTCACATCCAGCTGCAACCATATCTGCTAGGAGTCGATTGAGTTCTATTGGATCTGGAGTTGTGTGATCGGCTGGTATTGCCTTATCATCGATATAATTGCATACGGTAGATAATAACCCAACTTTATAACCGAATTCACGGAACATATTATATAATAAGGTGGCAATCGTAGTCTTGCCATTTGTTCCTGTGACACCAACTAACTTTTAGTTTATGTGATGGGTCTCCATAGAACAATGTTGCAACTTCGCCAGCAGTTTTCTCAGTTGATTCAACCTGTACGTAGGTAACATTCTCATTCAGAGTGTCTGGCATGTCTTCCAATAATACAGCCACCGCGCCTAGTTCTATAGCCTTTCCAATAAACTGATGACCATCTACTTGTGTTCCTTTCATAGCAATGAATAGATGACCATTAGCAATCTTTCGGCTATCAATGTTTACACCAGTAATTTCAACCTCGGTACTCCCTTTGATGGTAGTAGGGTTGATGTTCTTGAGTAATTCGCTTAATTTCATATCTTTGTTCTATTATATCTTTGTTTATTGTTCACTAGTATGTTAACCCAATCTAAGTGAACATTGCATACCATTTTTTTATTTTTGTCGCCGTGCGCCAAGCTCTGTTCTATAACACGACCTCTACCTGTTATGCGTACTTTAATACCTCTCTTTTCCATTAGATAGACTGCATCGCGGGCTCCCATGTCACGTACATTCGGTACTAGATTCCCCTGATTTATGTCTTCCTTATGGAAGGTAAGAGTCTTACCATTCTCTGTGGTTGTTCCCCAAACTGGGTTTCCGAAGGGATATGCACCATTCCATCCGTTTGTTACATTAAAGCCAAGTGCATTTAAAACATAGTCTGTTGCTAATAGATTTCCTATCTTTGCTGATGGGATAAGTATCGATGATTTGTCACGTGCATCGGTAACATTCAATTTCAGACTCTGTGCCATTATACCTTCTGCTATATGGTGGAAAACGACGCCACTCATACCACCACCTGAAGCTGGTAATCCGCTCTTTTGAATACAAACGATACAACTATAACGAGGTTTGTCTGCAGGGAAGAAGCCTGCAAAACTAAGTAGATAGTTTACTGCACCAGCCTTATAACCAACTGCACCTTTGGACATCTGGGCTGTTCCAGTCTTACCAGCAACGAGGAATTTGTCTGATCCTGCTCTCTTGCCAAGACCTTCTGATACTACTTCTGTTAGGATTCTTGTAATATCCTTGATGGTACTTTCTTTGGCAATATGTTCTTTTACTACTTGTGGCGGATTGTCATAAATTACTTGACCATTCTTTACGATTTGCTTTACAAAGCGTGGTCTCATCATTTTACCACCATTAGCAATGGCATTGTAGAATGCTAGGGTTGAGATTGGAGGAATCTGTGTTTCATATCCGATACTCATCCAAGGCAGTGCTGTTGCACTCCAGTTATCATATTGCCCATGGTGATTCTTATGAGGCATACGTATCTTAGCAGGTGATGACCCCACAATTGGTATGTGAAAATTAGTAGCGAGTCCGAGGTCGTAAATACCCTGAACAAACTTCTCGGGATTCTTGTGGTAATGTAAGTCAATGATACGACTAACACCTATATTTGAGCTATATTTCAATGTCCATGGCAGTGTTAACGTACCATAGCCACCACGTGTCCAGTTATGATCTTTCATGTCTCTACCATACATTGGCCATACTCCTGAACCTGTTTGAACTGTATAGGTAGTGTCGACCAAACCATCGTCTAGGATTGCCATAATAGAGGCTGTCTTGAAACAGAACCCGGCTCAAGCAAGTCGCTAACAGCATGATTCTTTACTTCACGATACTGTCCATCGCTGCATTTATCCATATTGACAATGGCTTTTACATCTCCTGTAGCAACTTCCATAACAATAGCCACGCCCACATTACCATTCACATTAGGATCTTTGAGCTCGTCTATTAAGGCTCTTTCTGCTAAGTCTTGCATACCAACATCGATGGTTGTTATGATGTCTGCACCATCGACAGGAGGTGTATCTGTGATGTTTAAGTATTTATTACGAACTTTGCGACGATGAATGATACCATCTGTTCCACGCAATATAGAGTCATATGATAACTCAAGTCCGCATCGTGCCGTATCTTTTGCACCGAACATATCACCAACTGTACGCTGTGCCAATGAACCAAAGGGACGCCGACGAGCATTGAATTCTTCCCAATGAAATCCACTCTTAAACTTAGATAGATGTAATATAGGTAAGGTCTGTATTTCTTTGAATGTATTGTAGTCTATGCGCTCATCCCATATTGGCCAGTGCTTACTCATCTTATGATATCCTTCTAAGAGTTGCTTTTTGAAGTCTGCAGCAGAGCGCTCTGGAAAGATGTTGTTAAGACCTTTGCTGATGTAATTTATACTATCGATAAATGCCGTATCATTGCCTGCTTCTTTAAGAGCATTGAAGTCTAAATACACTTTGAACTCAGGTAGAGAACTAGCCATGAGTTGCCCATCACAACTAAGAATGTTACCTCTTGTAGGTTTTACCCTTACACTATCTTTCTTTTGCGTAGAAGCAACTTCCATCCAATAAGACCTACTAGCAGTCATCGTGTAGATGGTTTTCCCAAGTACAGCAAGTGCAATCAGCGACATCACAATAGCGATGGCGCTGTAACGTGGGATGATTTTTTTATTATTGAACTTGCTCATTTTATTTACTTCTCTGGGACATTTATTATATAAGGTGGGCGATCTGACATTTTCAGAACGCTGTCTTTTCTATTCTTTAGCAACTCTAGAATATGACTTTCTCGAGACTTTTCTGTGAGTTGACTACTACTTGATAATGCTCTATATTTTGCATCTTCCAGCTCTGTGTTAAGCTTATCAATCTCTATCAGATATTTCTGAACGCTGTATCTATTAGATATGTATATAATGGTGAAGCCAACAATGACGAGGATTAACCAGATGTTATTGCGTAACAGACGGGCTGATAGAATATCGCCACCAAGTATCTTTCTCAAGGTAAAGTTGGATGATTGAGGCTGTTCATCCTCGCGCGCTTGTTCTGCGATTGCTGCTTTGAGGATCTTAACCTCAGCTTCTTCCTCTTTTTTTCGTTCCTCTTCTTGATGTCTTTTCTCTTCTTCCTTTATCTGTCGTTTTGCTTCTTTCTTTCGCTCTTCTTCATCTTGAGCAGGGATGTCCTTAACTCTCTTCTCTGTTAATATATCACCTTTAAGGTGGGGAAAGTTTGTTCCTTTATTACTATCTGTAACCTCTAAAGCTATTGAAGATGACTCTTCTCTCTCATAGATATCACCTTTGGCGAGTGGATTAATGACCGATTCAGATTTGTCATTATCCGTATTGTCTCTACCACGAAAGCTTTCAGCGGTTACATCTAGATTCTTTATGTCGTTCTTGTCAATCATTTGCTTTCTTTTCTGCTATTCTTAGTTTGGCACTTCTACTACGTGGATTCTGCTCTTGTTCTGCGTTACTTGCTGTGATAACCTTGTTGTTTATTAGTTTGAAAGGAGTCTCTCTCTTCCCATAGAAATCTTGCTTTACCTTTCCTTCAATATTCCCCGACTTCATGATATTCTTAACCATTCGGTCTTCTAAAGAATGATAGGTGATTACTGAAAGACGTCCCCCAGGTGAAAGCAAGTCTGTTGCAGCAAGTAGCATTTCACGTAAAGCATCCATCTCATGATTGACTTCAATACGTAGTGCTTGAAACATCTTTGCCATGTCTTTCTTCTCTCTTGCATGAGAGAAAAATGGTTCGACGATGGTTAGTAATTCATTTGTGCTTTTGAATTCCAGCTGTGCTCTTGCTTTGACGATAGCTGATGCGATACGACGGGACTGTTTTATTTCACCATAGAGATATAATATGTTCGCCAGTTTCTCTTCATCTTCTTCGTTAAGAATATCTGCTGCTGTGCGTCCAGAACGCTTATTCATTCTCATATCGAGGGGTGCATCGAAACGGAAAGAAAAGCCACGAGTCTCATCATCAAAGTGATGACTGCTGACCCCCAAGTCGGCTAATAAACCATCTATATGATCTATGTTGTAATAGCGCATCCAGTTCTTTAGATATCTAAAGTTCGAACGAACGAAAGTGAAACGATCTGTTTGATCGTTGCTTAACCCCATCTTGCTAATATTCAACTCGGCATCTGCATCTTGATCGAAACTATAGAGACTACATCCCTCTTTAAGGCGAGAGAGAGTATTTCTCGACTATGACCTCCACCCCCAAAAGTGACATCCACATATATCCCATTAGGATGAATGTTCAGCCCCTCAATACTTTCGTTGAGGAGTACAGGTACATGATATGTTTCTGCAGTTTTAATCATCTTTTCCGCTTGTTGTGGGAGTCTATTTATCTGTATTTAATAAACTACTAGAGTCGAAGTCTTCTGTTTCCATGGTTTCTTCCATGGCTTTGCTAAATTCTTCTGCCGACATAAAAGGTTGTTCGGAATCGTTTGTTGACCAGATCTCTATACAATCATCCATCCCTGTAAAACGTATTTGTTGGTTGATGTTAGCCATCTTTAGATATCGCTTAGGGATGAGGAAGCGTCCACTATTGTCCAGCGTGATAATTTCGACATCAGTAACAAACTGACGATAAATCATCTGATCTCTTTTGTTCCAACGGCTTAATCGCTTGCGCAAAGTATCCATACGTTGATTCCAAACTGATTGGGGGTATAGTACAAGGCACGCTTCAAAGATGTCTTTACGCAGTATCAACGAGTCTTCGCCAGATGCGTTTAGCACCTTGCGGAATGTAGCAGGCAGAAAAGCTCGACCTTTCGTATCTGTTTTTGCTTCAATATTTCCTAAGAACCTCATGCGTACTTCTTATAAAACTCGTATTTGGCTTCAAAGTTACATATTTTTCCCCACATATCCCCACCATACTCCACTATATTTTATAAAGGCTCTTTTTTTTTGTGAAAATTAACGCTTTATTTGGGGTAAATACAGTGTTCTAAAACCAGTTAGACGCATACTTTTTTTGTCTAAATTGCATATTTTTCGACAAAAAAGATAGCTAATTCAAATGGTTTCGTTATTTTTGCATGTTATTACGAGGATTTCCGATAACATGAGTAGTTCGATAGAGAAGACAATAGACATCGATAAGATACTTGTTGATAAAATGGGTGCAAAGGCAAAGTTTGTACCTTCTTTTGTTGTAAAGTGGTTGAAGCATATTCTTCATGAAGATGAAGTCAATCAGTTTCTGTGGGATAATAGAGGATTGACAGGAACAGCATGGCTCAAAGCATGTGTATCATATCTTGACATGACCTTACAAATTGAAGGTCTAGAAAATCTACCAGATAAGAATGACGGAAAACTTTATACATTTGTTTCTAATCATCCTCTTGGTGGGCAAGATGGTGTAGCTCTAGGTGCTATTATCGGGCAACATTATGATGGAAAGTTCCGTTATTTAGTGAATGATTTGCTTTTTAAATCTTCCGAGTTTAAAAGCCTGTTTGTATTGGGATTAATAAAACGGGTAAACAGAGTAGAGATTTCCCTCGTATGGTAGAAGCAGGTTTTCAAAGCGATAATCACATGTTGATGTTTCCTGCAGGATTGAATAGTAGGAAGATAAATGGACGTATTCATGATCTTGAATGGAAGAAGACATTTATTACAAAGAGTGTCGAATATCATCGTGATGTAGTACCTATCTTTTTTGGAGGTAGAAATTCTGAACGCTTCTACCGCATAGCTCATTTTAGTGATAAATATGTTAAAAAGGTGAATATTGCAATGCTTTTCCTTGTCGATGAAATGTATAAAAATGTTGGGAAAACATTTCGTGTAGCTATTGGGAAACCTATTCCATGGCAAACATTTGATAAGTCCAGAACACCGATGGAATGGGCTAAGTTTGTAGAAGATAAGGTGTATGAATTATAGTTCTATTCGATGAGGCTAATGATAGTTAAGGGATAAAACTGAATGAGAGAATTAAAGAGAAAGCAAAAGAATAGTACATATATGGAAGAAGAAATCATCCAACCCATCAGTAAGGAAGTGCTCAAAAGCGAGCTGACAGTAGATAGGTTACTTCGCATGACCAATAAGAGTCATAATGAAATCTACGTCATAACAGCTAAAAATGCACCTAATGTAATGAAGGAAATCGGTCGTCTTCGTGAGATTGCATTTCGTAATGCTGGTGGTGGTACGGGTAAGTCAATGGATATTGATGAGTTCGATACAATGGATAGTTGTTGTCGTCAGCTTATTGTCTGGAATCCCGATGCTGAGGAGATTATAGGAGGCTATCGTTATATCTTCGGAAGCGACTGGGAAATAGCTAATGATGGACAACCAGTATTGGCAACAAGTCATATGTTCCATTTCTCTGATAAATTTATGAAGGATTATGCACCATATACTGTTGAATTAGGACGTTCTTTTGTTTCCTTAGAATATCAAAATGTTCGTCGCAATGCAAAGAGTATCTTTGCTTTTAGATAACCTTTGGGATGGTCTTGGAGCATTGACAGTCTTGAATCCAGATTGTAAGTATTTCTTTGGGAAGATGACAATGTATCCTTCTTATATACGCCGTGGTCGGGATATGATTCTATACTTTTTTTAAAGAAGTATTTTTGATGATAAGGAAGACTTAATTATACCGATTAAACCATTAAAAATAGATACTCCAATTGATGAATTAGACGCTCTTTTTAATGGTAAAAACTTCAAGGATGATTATAAGATACTGAATAGTGAGGTTCGTAAATTAGGTTACAATATTCCACCACTTGTCAATGCATATATGAATCTATCGCCAACAATGAAGCTATTTGGCACAGCTATCAACTATGGATTTGGTGAGGTTGAAGAGACGGGAATCTTAATTTCTGTTGATGAGATATTTGAAGAGAAGCGTATTCGCCACATCGAGAGTTTTGCGGATGAGCATCCTGAGTCGTTAGAGTTTACTAGTGGCGCAAATCATGTTATTTATAAGGAAAAATAGGGTGGGGTTATATTCTTTGTGAATAATTCCTTTTACTTATACGAAAATGGTAGAGAATCCTTGAAAAGGAGATTCTCTATTTTTTTATATTATACTTTGAAATCATTTAATAAAGTTAATGAGTGAGAGAGTTGAACTTAGTTTCTACCCTTTTCGATGGTTCTCTTATCAAATCATTGGTTACTAATATTCTGCGAAAGCATCTTTTTTTAAATTAAAAAAATAGATTAATAAGTTATAGAAAATAAATTATTTAATTTATAATAATAGATTATTTTTCTAGTGTGGTAAGCAATCTAATCTTGTTTACTTGGCGTTTTCTATTAATAAAGTTAACGCTCTTTATGCTTTAAGTAGATGAATGAAAAGAGTGCATCAAAGAGTCCCTTATGTGACTCATTCAATGCACTCATATTACTCAAAAGTGTTTTTTAGTATCTAAGAGATACTTGTTATCGATGGAATCGTGATATTTTATCGGATAAATAAAAGCTCTCGATACTTAGGTAGTGTCCATAACTCATCACTAACAACCAACTCAAGCTTATCAATTTGATACCTAATCTTTTCCATCTTAGGTGCTATCGTGTTATGGTAAGTAATGGCTCTCTCACGTTGATTCTCAATCTTATTAGCTACCTTGCGAGCATTTACAAGCTCTTCAATTCCACTTTCGATGAGCGTAGTACGTTCTGCTATCTCACGGATGATCTTGATATTTCGCTCACTAAGTTGCTACCTTCTACGTCTCCAAAGACGTCCATCATATTCTGTACATTCTTAGCCAATTGACTCTGATAATGCGTTGCAACAGGGATAATATGGTTCATTGCGAGATCTCCCATGACGCGTGCTTCTATCTGAATCTTCTTAGTGTATGTCTCCCATTTAACCTCATTTCGAGCCTCTAATTCATTATGACTCAAAACATGTGTGGCTTCAAACATCTTGATGGAGTTGCTATCTAGGTATCGATCGAAGCATACAGGACAACTTGCCTCACAATCTAGTCCACGTTTAGCAGCTTCTACTTTCCATTCGTCAGAGTAGCCGTTTCCATCGAAGCGAATAGGCTTGCAGGCTTTGATATCTTCACGAATAACATCAATAATAGCAGAGTTCTTCTCCTCTCCCTGTGCTATCAATGCATTTACACGATTAGCAAAGTTGTCAAGAGCTTCTGCTACCGCAGCATTTAGAACAATCATTGCTGATGCACAATTAGCCTCTGATCCCACAGCACGGAATTCAAATCTATTACCAGTAAATGCGAATGGTGAGGTACGGTTTCTATCGGTATTATCAATGAAAAGCTCAGGTATCTCAGGTATGTCAAGTTGCATACCTGTTTGCCAGTGAGTGCAAACAAATCGTCTTTATCTGCTTTCTCAATGTGATCAAGTAGGTCGCTAATCTGTTTACCAAGGAAGGATGATATTATAGCAGGAGGTGCTTCATTAGCTCCAAGGCGATGATCATTGGTGGCACTCATAACAGATGCTTTCAATAAACCATTATGTTTATACACAGCCATCAGTGTTTCTACAATAAAGACAACAAAGCGGAGATTATCAATAGAAGTTTTTCCTGTGGCATGTAAGAGTACGCCCGTATCTGTACTTAAGCTCCAGTTATTATGTTTACCAGAGCCGTTAATGCCACCAAATGGCTTCTCATGTAATAGAACTCGGAAACTATGTTTGTGAGCAACCTTCTTCATTAATGACATCAGAAGCATATTGTGGTCTACTGCTAGGTTACATTCTTCGAAGATAGGAGCCAACTCAAATTGTCCTGGAGCGACCTCGTTATGGCGCGTTTTACATGGTATTCCCAACTCAAGCGCCTGTATCTCTAAATCTTTCATGAATGCTTGAACACGTTCAGGGATAGTTCCAAAGTAGTGATCATCCATCTGCTGGTTCTTTGCAGAATCATGCCCCATGAGTGTTCTACCTGTTAGCATTAAGTCAGGACGTGCGAAGTAAAGGTCTTCATCAACAAGGAAATATTCCTGTTCCCACCCTAGATTACTTGTAACTTGCTTTACTTCGGGGTAAAAGTATTGGCAAACTTTAGTTGCTGCAGTGTTCACAGCACGTAAAGCCTTTAGTAGCGGGGCTTTATAGTCGAGTGCTTCTCCTGTATAAGATATGAATATTGTTGGGATACAGAGTGTGTCGTCAATAATAAATACAGGACTTGTCGGATCCCAGGCAGAGTATCCTCGAGCTTCAAAGGTGTTTCTTATACCTCCATTAGGGAATGAACTCGCATCTGGTTCTTGCTGAACAAGGAGCTTACCAGAAAACTCTTCAATCATTCCGCCTTTCCCATCATGTTCAATGAAAGCATCATGTTTCTCAGCAGTACCTTCTGTCAATGGTTGAAACCAGTGTGTGTAGTGGGTAACCCCATTCTCTTCTGCCCATTTTTTCATTCCCTGTGCCACTGCATCTGCAATAGATCTATCTAGTCGACTACCATTATCCATGACATCAACAAGTTTCTTGTAAATGTCGGCAGGTAGATACTTGTACATTTTAGCACGATTAAACACGAATTTCCCATAGAACTCTGAGGGACGTTCTGTTGGTGCATTGACTTCTACTGGTCGCTTCTTGAACGCTTCCTCAATAGCTTCGAATCTTAAATTTGCCATATCTTTTACCTTAAAGTGAAACTTCGTGTTGCAAAAATAAACATTTTCCTTATATCTTGCAAAGTATTTAAGAATATATAAGGTGCAAAGTTTTTGATGTAATAATTTGATAGTTTGTAGCAGAGAAGAATACTATCTCTCTTACTTTGATTCTCTTAGCAGGGCTGTTTTTATGTGATTGTTTAATATAGAGGTGTTCGTGTTTGACAATAAAAAAGTGCATATCTGCTCACGCAGACATACACTTAGCCACTTAACTAAATAACTCAAAAAATTATTTGACTCAAAATATTCTTTAGGTAGTCTTCGTCACGAGGACAATACCTAAGTACTTAAATTTGACTATTAACTTACTAATAACTATTTAAACGTAATTTGATTGCTACTCAATAATAGCTTTGAATTAACGATTGCAAAGATAAGATATTTCTCAAATAAGTTCGTCTATATAAATAGTTTTTGTTTGTTATAAGTGTAATTTATTATTGTCAATAGTTTAAAAACACGATTTAGACCTCTATTTTTCCCCTTTTCATCGAATTTTTACATTGTACCTTGTCTTTGAATCTTGTGTACTCATTTATGTTGTTATTGGCTCTATAACCTTCCTTCTATAAATAGTTGGGGCAACACCAAAGCGTTTTTTAAAGGCTTTGCTCATAGCGGCAAGGTCACTGTACCCACATTCATAGGCAATCTCGGATATGTTCTTTCTTTCGTCTTCCAGTAATTCCTTACAATAGTTCATTCTACACTCACTCTGCCAAGATAAGAATGTTTTACCTGCAAATTCATAAATATAATAAGACAATGAAGAAGTACTAATACCGATTGATTCGGCTGTTTTTTCCATTGTTAGGTCAGCTTCCGATAAAGGAAAGGGTCTCTGTTCTAACCAGGAGTCTATTTTTTCTTTGATACTATTATCTGCATCTGAAATATTGTGTTCTATTGCCATTAAACTCTTATGAAAGCTGAGATAGAAGATAGTTGTGCAAATGACAAATCCAATGATGAGCACCCTTAAGATAATGTGATAGCTCATTGATGGTACAATCTGACCGATAGTCATGGCAAGAAGTAATAACGCCCATGCTCCATAAATAATACTTCTGAATTTTACACCTCGTTGCTCTCCTCTTTCTTCAGCTATTTGCCTCTTATATCGAAACTGTTGGTGTATAATTTCGACAAGCATGATGAGTTTACAAAAAAATAATCCCATAGAAAGGGTTATCCTTGTATAAATCTGCAAGGGAAATGGTTGATTTAATACATCTATAAGTTGTGTGTAATTATGTATTTCTAACCCTTGCCCCATAACTTTAAATAAGATATGCGGAACGATTAAGGTCGCTGGGACGATATTATAAAATAGCCAAGCATAACGATTCTTATAGATTTGTCCATTGCTAAATGTTGTACAGGTAGCAAGGTAACTCTCCCAAAGTAGGTATAGAATTAACATCGATGGAACGCAAAGAATCTCAGTTTCATCGTTATGTTGATGTATGAAGTAGCTACACAGATAACCTACTAAGAAGAGGTAATTAATCATAATTACTCTGCGTTTAATGGTCAATGGACCGCTCCTAGCTTTGCGGTATTTACGTGCTACTAAAGCGAAGCATATCAGTGTGATTACTAATGTAACCAGCGTTATTGTATAACTTATAATCATGGTGTTGTGTGTTGTTGTGGGCGGCAAAGATAAGGATTTAAACTGATACTACCTTATATTTTTTTATCTTTATTAAGTCATTGTTGTTTTTCATTATCAATAGAATATCTGTATAAGTGATGTCGGCTGGGCACAAGATCTTAATGGCTTTTAAAGACGCTTCTTTACCAACGAGCTGTATTTTTTGTAGTATTGTCTTTGCTTTTCCCTCATCGATTACTTCGTTTAGTTTTATCTCTCCTTTTTGTATATAAGGGATGAGATGTCCCTGTATAGTAGCAGGTGTTAAATTACGCTCCTTAGCAATTTCTTCTATGCTCTTGCCAGTCTTAAAGAGATTAAATGTGACTTCACCCGTACTAATTTTAGGTACTTTAGGAGTTGTTTCTTCGATTTTATTTTTTCTATTCCTACCTGTTTTCTCCTCTAAACTATTAAGTATTGCCTCTTGTTTAGCGGTTAAATAACCATTAATGGAGAACCCTTTCCCAATGATTCTCTCCAATAGCTCATGCTTAACAATATAAGTCTGAAGTAAATCTGCATAGTTGTTATCAAAGCGTTTATAGGCTATCTTATTATTAGATTGTACACCTTTTGTCATATCAAGTAGATGACTAAAAATCTCAGTAAGTTGACTATGAAAATAAAGAGCTCCTTTTTTCATACGTTGTAAGAAGTCATCTTCGTGTAATTGATCTGTTGCCATATTACAGATAATACCTTTCCATTTTGAAGAAATACTCATTATCCGTTCGTCAAGATCAATTATTTCCATCTTATGAAGCGTTATAATCTTAGGATACTTATAAAAGTATTCTGTTAGAACACGATAGAGTGCATCTTCACAGGCTTTTAAGTCGGTGAAACTGAACAATTCTAAGAGTAGTTGTCGGTAATACTCAGCTTTCAAAGTAGGTAGTGCTGCTATGCTCTTTTCTGCTTCTTCCGTTTGATGAGAGATATAATTCATTACCTGATTATCATTAATAATGGCAGAACTACTTATTGGTGAGGCAAGGATAAGCCCTTCCAAAGTCTTACAACGGCTTAAAGCTACATACACCTGACCAGCGGCAAAGGACGACTGCGCATCAATGATAGCATGTTCGAACGTCAATCCCTGACTTTTGTGTATAGTGATAGCCCATGCTAAACGTAAGGGATATTGCTTGAAAGTACCTTGTACTTCTGCTTCTATTTGCTTTGTCTTTTCGTTTAAGCTGTATTTAGTATTCTCCCATGTCTCTTGCTGAACTTCTATCTCCTTGTCATCACCAGGACAAAGTACAAGTATTTTCTCATTGTCAATGTGTGTTACGTGTCCAATCCGACCATTGTAATAACGCCCGTTATTATCATTTCGAATGAACATTACTTGTGCTCCACGTTTAGTGTAAGTTTGAAGTCGGCTGGATAGTTATATTCTGGGAAATTACCGTCGGCTTCTGCTGTGAAAGTACAAGCCTTTGAAGGTAGGTTGTGTAGTTGTACTTCATTATAACTCTCTGCCATTTTATTGTGAGTCGTTAGTCGAATATAATCACTTCCCACCTCTGGTTCAAAATTAGGGTTGAATCTTTCGTTTAGTCTCTTTAGATCTGTCTCACTTACCTGTCCTTCTCTTATATTATTAAGTAAGGTGATAAATTCCTCATCTTGCTGTCTATATACATGTGTTAATTCGATGGTTACATAGCTAATACTGCGTAAAGCTTTTGAACCAAAGAAGTAAGATGTGTCATAATAACGCTGAAGTATTACTTCGTCTTCTGGTGTTACGACAGGTGTTAGCTGTTGTAAGTCGCCAATCATTAGTAACTGTACACCGCCAAAAGGCTTTTCATGTTCCCTAAACCGGCGTAGAACAGAATCAATAGCATCAAGAACATCAGAGCGCACCATACTTATTTCATCAATGATAAGTAAGTCCAGCGTTCTTATTATCTTGCGTTTCTCTTTGCTATAATCGAATCGATTCTTGAAGTTTGCTTCTGGTACAAATGGAGATAATGGTAATTGAAAGAAGGAATGGATGGTCATTCCCCCCGCATTAATTGCTGCTACACCTGTTGGAGCAACGATGATACTACGTTTAGAACTCTTTTCTTTGAGTGTTCGGAGAAATGTTGTTTTACCAGTACCAGCCTTTCCCGTAAGAAATATACTGATTCCTGTGTGCTCTACAAAGTCCCAGGCATGCCTTAATTCAGAGTTCTTTTCCATTGTCTAATCCTCTATTTATAATGAGGAACAAAGGTAATTGAAATAATTTGAAGTAGCAAATAAACCTCAAGTTGATAAATATCAATCGTCTTGACGCATAATAATAAAACTATGCCAATAAGCCTTTAAGTATAACAAATGCTTGTATATCGGTTGAAAACTAGCTATCTTTGCACTCGTAAAAGATAAAGGATAACATATTAAAGAACCAGAGACAAAGGGTCTCTATTAAACGTAAATGATTATGGTTTCATTAGTATTAGCAGCTGTAGTAATTGCAGCAACAGTAGCAAAGGCAGTAAGTGTTAATAATCACATGGCTGCCTAATTAAAAGACAATATTTAGAAATTTGAGAGTAGAAACAAGATTCCAAGTTCACTAAGAGTGAGTTTGGAATTTTTATTTTATAAGTGTTTTGTAATGTACAGATCATTGCTTACCCCATAACCAAACAACGCAAAGTCTGCTTTTAATGGGTCTTCGGGGAAGAAAGTGGCAAGTTCTTCTGTTAACCGACGTGCTGCAACCATTGTTGCTGACTTGCTTTTAAGTAGCCCCAACTGCATAGCTTGCTGAATAACATGTGTGTCGAGTGGCATAATCAAGGTGCGTCGATCGATGAGTTCAGACCAAATTCCTATGTCAACAGGCGATCCCTTGCGTACCATCCAGCGTAAAAACATACAAACGCGTTTACAACAAGAGTTTGTATTCTTCGGTACGATACCTGTAATCTCGTGTTTTTGGAAGTATTGACAGATAGCATCTATGGCTGTAAGAGCATCGATTTCCTCCATTTCATCGTACTTTTTAGCATACGAACGGATGTAACCCTCCATGTCCCCATGCTCCTCATACATTGATTGTAAGGCTTGGAAAGACCGTACATCATGTGATTCGTATACAATCGATAGAAACAATTTTCATCATCGGGAATGTCTAATGCAAACCGTCCTGTCCTTACCCATTGATAAGGTTCACCTCTTGAGCAATCAAGGATATACTGAATACGAGGCATAAAGACTTGTCTTGAACCATAACTCAAACATGAAGCTATAAAGGCAATAGCCTCTTGGTTTCGCTTACCAACGACTTGATGCATAAACCATGAGGGGGCATCTTTTATGAAATCTTGTGTTTCATATTGAGCAGCGAGGGCGTGAAGTCTATTCTTCAAGCCCTCGGAAGTCTTTGTTTTTACCATATAACACTCTTACAGCAGTGTGCTTCGTACCTGATTACTATTACTTGCTTGGAGCAAGAATTTGTGCTGCATGATCTTTTGTCTTAATCTCTTTCGGACCAATGATCCGTTCTATAATACCTTCCTCGTTAATAATAAAGGTAGTACGGAATGTCCCCATGTACGTTCGACCATACATCTTCTTTTCACCATAAACCCCAAAGGTCTCTACAAGCTTTAGGTCTGTATCAGCAATGAGGGGGAATGGTAACTCATTCTTCTCTATGAACTTCTTATGCGATTTCTCATCTTGTATACTTGCTCCAACAACAGCATAGCCTTGAGCTTTTAGTTCCGTATAGTTGTCGCGGAGGTTACAAGCCTCTACGGTACAGCCTGATGTCGAATCTTTTGGATAGAAGTAAAGAACGAGCTTCTGCCCTTTATAATCACTTAATTTAATCTCTTTACCATCTTGGTCAGTGCCCAAAATCTCTGGTGCCTTATCTCCTACATTCATAATTTTATAGTTTTTAATGTTTTACTTTATTGGTTTACAAAGATACAGAAAGATGTGGAATTATTACAAGCAAAGGCTCTTAAACATTTAAAAAATATGGGACCTCATCTCACGATGAAGTCCCACTGGTAACTAAAAAAATATCCTATAAAAAAATAGGATTCAGTAGTTTTTTCTTCCGTATAACACCTATTTGCTATACTTTTATATCTTTATGCCTTCAACCATTTCTTAATACGTGTCATGGCCTCAAGGCAATCTTTACGATTACCGAAACTAGTAAGTCGGATGAATCCCTCACCAGCTTGTCCGAATCCAACTCCTGGTGTACAAACTACTTGAGCACCATAGAGCATATCCTCAAAGAACTTCCATGAAGGAGCATTATTCGGCGTTTTCACCCATAAGTAAGGTGCATTCTCACCACCATAAACTGTCAAACCAAGTTCTATCAAGCCCTCACGCATAATACGTGCATTCTCCATGTAGTAAGCAATTGTTTGCTTGATCTGCTTCTTTCCTTCTGTTGTATAGATTGCTTCTGCGGCTCTCTGTGAGATATAACTCGTACCATTGAACTTCGTGCATTGACGTCTATCCCAGAATGGAGCAACTTCCACACGATGACCATCAGCTGTCTTGGCTGTCAATTCCTTTGGTATAACAGTGTAACCACAACGTACTCCTGTAAAACCTGCAGTCTTGCTATAACTATGAAATTCAATGGCAACCTTCTTTGCACCTTCTATCTCATAGATAGAGTGGGGGATATTGGGATCTTGGATATATGCTTCGTATGCCGCATCATAGAGTATGATAGAGTCGTTCTTGATAGCATAATCAACCCATTTGCTAACTCTTCCTTTGATATGACCATACCCGTTGGATTGTTCGGGTAGCATAGATAAATCATATCTACACGATGGTCTGGTATTTGTGGAACGAATTGATTAGCTTCATCACAAGGCATATAAGTGACATTACTCCAGTGTCCATCCTCATATATCCCTGCACGTCCAATCATTACATTAGAGTCGATGTAAACAGGATAAATGGGATCGGTAACAGCCATGGAGTTATCCCAACGAATTAATTCACTAATGTTACCTGTATCACTCTTAGCACCGTCATTGACAAAGACTTCGGTTGGTTCTATTTGAATCCCACGTGCAAGATAATCGTTCTTAGCGATTGCTTCACGTAGCCATAGATATCCTTCTTCTGGTCCATAACCATGGAAAGTCTCTTTTGTCGACATATCATCAACAGCCTTATGCATGGCTTCGATGACTGCTGGTGCTAGTGGTTGTGTCACATCACCAATGCCTAAGCTGATGACGTTTGCTTGAGGATGTGACTCTTTAAAAGCACTTACCTTTTTAGCAATGTCTGCAAAGAGATAATTCTTCTGAAGCTTTAGGAAATTCTCATTTATATGTGCCATTGTGTTGTATATATCTATAAATCAATTTCTCCTTCATATGCGAATGCTGCGGGACCACTCATATAGATGTGATTGTCTTTACGCCATTCTACGCTTAATGTTCCGCCATCCATCTCTATCTCAACAGGCTTCGACCTATCTGCAAGTCCATTTAGTATAGCTGCAGTAGCTGTTGCGCATGAGCCTGTTCCACATGCCATTGTTATTCCACTACCCCGTTCCCATACTCTTGTACGCAAGTGATTATTAGCTGTCAAGCAAGCGAATTCAATATTGCAACGCTCGGGGAAAGCTGTATTATGCTCTAGACTATGACCAAACTCTGTGAGTTCTGCATCGCTGATAAGCACATTCGTATCCTTTATCTGTTCCTTGTCAAGGAAGATAACGAAGTGTGGATTACCCATACTTACGAAGGTTGGATGAACGCTTGCACCCTTGATTAAGGGGAGGTGGAATTCTGATAAGTCGGGTGCAATACCTGTGTATTGTGCAGGAACGTCAAGTTTGGGTTCGAGCATATCTACTGTTACAGAATCAACTTGTTGTTTGTTCGTATTTAAATGGAGCTGCAAAACCTTGATGCCAGAGGCTGTTTCTAGATTAATCTCTGTTTTTTTGCAAAGTCCTTTCTCAAACAGATATTTACCAATACAACGACTTGCATTCCCACACATCATTGCTTCTGAACCATCTGCATTGAAGATGCGCATACGATAATCTGCACCTGCTTGTGTTGGTTTACCTATCAATACCAACCCATCACTACCGATACCTGTGTGGTAGCGACTCCATTTTATGGCTGCTGCTGTAGGGTCAGGTATATTATTCTCTAGTGTGTTAACGTAGATATAGTCGTTACCTGCACCATGCATCTTAGTAAACTTTACTTTCTTGCCATCCGTGTAAATGTTTTTACCTAAACGGTAGTTGCTACACCTTTTAATCGCCTGCAAATATACTACTTTTTATGGAATTAATAGATAAATATCCTCATTTATTGTTCGTAATAAGCAAATATTTGATAAGTGTCATTTGATTTTATTTATGTTAATTTATTACAGATATGCCTAAAACAAAGGCTTCGATTGTAACGTCAAGTGACATCATTTGCGACCTATATAATGCTATCTTATAGGATTGATCAGCAATGCTGGAATACAAGAAGAGCCTCTTCTATACAGGAGAAGAGGCTCTTTAAAGTTTGAAGAAGGCGTTATCTCAAATCAAAGAAAGCATCTCTTACCAGATGTGAGCACGCTTCTCCTGTGGGACAAAGAGTTTGTCACCTTCTTTAATATCGAATGCCTTATACCAAGAATCTATCATTGGTAGGGCTGCGTTAACACGACTTACGTTAGGAGAATGTACGTCAGAATTAACAATGTAAGCAACAAATTGAGGTGCAACATTGCTTGCCCATACTCGACCCCATGCGAGGAAGAAGCGTTGAGAAGGGGTGAAACCATCCTTGTCTGTAAGCGGATTTTGCTTCATACTATTCTCTAATGCACGATAAGCAACGTTCAAACCACCATTATCACCAATGTTTTCTCCAAGTGTTTTCTCGCCATTTACCTTTAGTCCTGGTATAACTTCTTGCTGGTTGAACCAGTCTACTAACACCTTTGTACGTGCATCGTAGTTCTTCTTGTCTTCGTCTGTCCACCAGTTCTTCATGTTTCCTTCTTTATCAAACTGGCAACCTTGATCGTCGAAGCCGTGGCTCATTTCATGTCCAATCACTGCACCAATAGCACCATAGTTAGCGGCATCATCAACCTCAGGATCAAAGAATGGAGGTTGTAGAATAGCTGCTGGGAAGTTGATACTATTCGTTGATGGATCATAATAAGCATTGACTGTCTGTGGTGTCATGTGCCATAGTTTCTTATCAACTGGTTTGCCCCAACGCTTAGAGATAATATATTTTGAAGCAGCCTCTTGTACGTTTTTTACATTGTCAAGAAGTGACTTTGCGTCGTCAATAACAAATACACTATCCATGTTTTGCCACTTATCTGGGTAGCCAATCTTTATGTCGAATGCCTGTAACTTCTCGAGTGCTTTTGCCTTTGTAGCAGCTGTCATCCATGTATTCTCTTCGATACGCTGTGCGAAAGCTGATTGCAAGTTCTTAACAAGTTGAATCATTCTTTCCTTGCTACTTTCAGGGAAATACTTCTGAACGTAGAGCTTACCAACGGCTTCTCCCATAATACCTTGTACGAAAGATAAGGCACGCTTCCAACGTGGCTGTTGCTGCTGAACGCCGTAAGCAACTTTTGTGTATTCGAATTTACGGTTTGAGAAAGCATCGGAGAGCATACCTGCAGAACTTGAAATAACAGCTAATTCCATGTAAGCCTTCAACTGATCGAGTGGAGCTGTAGCCAAGATCTTTTCTACCTCATGTACTGGTTCCGGTTGACCAACATCCACTTTACCACCATTATTAGGATAGCCAGCAATCTTTAAGATGTAGTTCCAATCAATACCTGGGTAATCCTTTAAGAGTTGTTCCCATGTCATTGGATGGTAATTAGCCTGTGGGTCACGTGATTTCACTTGGTCATAACTAACCTTTGCTATACGATTCTCCAGTGCAAAAGCCTCTTCCATCTTCTTCTTTGCAACTGCTGGAGCATTGCCAACCATCTTCAGGTAGTCATTCTTCAAGCTCTTATAAGCAGCCACAACAGCCTTTTGTTGTTCATTAGGTTGTGTGTAATACTCTGGATCCAAACCCAATCCTGACTGTGAAACTCCGATGATGTATCGGCTAGAATTCATGGCGTCAGTAGTCATCCCAAAGCCTACTGGGAAAGTGTTATAGCCCTTTTCGTCAAGATCATACATCAGTTTGATGAGTTCCTTGCGTGTCTTAGCAGCACGAACTTTAGCTAATACGGGCTTAATAGGGTTGTATCCCTCACGATTGCGGCGTGTGCTGTCCATGTAGAGATTGTAGATAGAAGCAATCTTCTGTGCTACAGTACCCTTCTTTTGTGGTTTCTTGGCATAATCCTCAACCATTTCTCGAATGCGTTTGTTGTTTAACTCTTCTAGATCAACAAATGCGCCGTTCATCGGATGTTCCTTGTCTAGAGGGTGAGTCTTCATCCAGTTACCTGCAGCATACTCATAGAAGTTCTCTCCCGGTTTGACATTTAGATCCATGTTGTTGCGGTCTATACCCGATTTCAACCCCTGGGCAAATGCCGAGGTGGCGACGAGTGAAGCCGCTAGAAATAGCATTTTTGCTTTCATGTGCTTAATGTTTTATGTGTTGAATATTATCTTCTATCCTATTAAAAAGCTACGAATAGTTTACAAAGATAGCCAAAAATGAGTAATTGTTTTACTTATAAAGCTCTTTTTTGACGAATACTAAGTTTGTAAAATATACTTTTGAGTATTTTAACAGGGAATTTATACAAGTGTAGGTCATTGTCTTATATTTCCTCTTTCAGCTTTTGGAAGCGTTGTTGACAACGTTGTTTATAGTTGTACTTGAATACATGTTTCTCAATCTTCCTTATGTTATAAACAAGAGAGAAACGGATCTTATCCCATGCTTTAGGACTTTTGTCGGCATAAATCGAACGTGGAATACGAACGAAATAAAGGTCGACAATCGTGTCAAAGGCTGAGAATTGCTTGTGATTAGACAGTTCGAAAAGCCATACCTCTGAGTAGAATCGATTGGTAGAGATGATGTTCTTGTCGAAATGTGGGAGTCTCTTGATGTAATCGGACTTAGCCCACCAGAAGCTACCAGAGTACATGGTATATTTGCGAGGAGGCCATCGATAGCAGCTGTAAGTGTCATATCCAGCTGTTAATACATTCACTGCTACCTTCCACTTGTCAAAGATAAAGTATTCTAAGAGCTCTCTCCACGCATCAATCTTGCGCTTGAACGAATGAAATTGACGATCTCTTGTAGTAATAGACTGGTATGATATACCCTTAGAATGGAAGTAATAAATCAAGCATTGCTCGTTATCTGCAAGTTGTCTGATATATTCTAATGCAGGATATTCGTACTTTTTTGGGTCAGAACTATTTGATATAATCTCTACCTTATCACTATCGATAATTTGTTTCAGAAGTGCCACATCCGCTTGTTTAGAGGCTATACAACTGACATATAGTTTCTTAGTTGCAGTTAAAAGACCACTTCTCTTGAGGTTTCTATCTGACTTTTAACTAATGAAGTCCAACCTGTATCTAACATAATATGGTAAACTCCATAGATAGGGAGTGGGGTAGACGGCGTGTGTTCCCACGCACTCAAATCCTTTCTATTATATGTGTGGAAGATACTGTCTTTCACTCTTTTATATAAGTTACTCATATCTATTCTTCCTTCATGGAGGCTATTAAGCGACCAAACATATCCTTCATATTATAATAAGGTGTCCATCCCAATGTCTGTATCCGTTGCGTGTCTAAGCGTAATTTGGTGGTAGGTGAATAGCCTAAACCCTCTTGCATCTCAATTACAACATGCACATGATCAGGATTGAACGTCTTGGCAACGAGTTCAGCCATTTGTCGAATGGAGATGTAAGTCGCTTCATTTGCCACGTTATATGCTGTTCCGTCTTCACCTTTCAATAGGATATAAAGCATGGCACTGATCGCATCTGTCGTATAGCAATAACACCTACTTAATTCGCCAGTTGTATGTAAGATGATGTTTTCGTTATGGATAACGCTACGTGCAAACTGCGCAAAGACGCGGTTGTCCTGTTTGCTAACTCCTGCGCCAAAGGTTTGTGCCAATCGTGCAACCTTTACTTTACTTGCTTCTCCACAGCATAGTTATGACATAACCCTTCTGCTGCACGCTTTGCCAAAGGGTAACTACTACGGGTTGCCATAGGGTTCAGATAACCTTGTTTGTCCTCCGTGAGTGGAGTAGAGTCATCTGTTATCGTACCATAGACTTCCAATGTTGAGGCTAAAACAAGTGATTCTAACTTTGTTTGCTCGGCATAGTTGAGGATATTCTGCATACCCATATAAACCGTATTCATCGTTTCTACGGGTTTTTCAACGAAGTCTTTTGATGCGGTTGGGGCTGCAAAGTGGAAAAGATAATCTACCTTTCTCTTCGGTTGGAAAGGTTCTGTAGCACTGAAGTCATATTGGTAATAGCTGAGCTCCTCACGCTCTTCTCCAAAGAGGCGAACAGCTTTCTCCATATTTCGTGCTACTGCCACGATATGTAGGTGGACGCCTCTTTGTGCCTTCAAAGCCAATAGACAATGCACCATACAAGCTCCTAACAATCCTGTGGAACCAGTTATTGCTATTGTCTTACCCTCTAACTCTGTGGCTAAAGCAAACCGAGACGCAAAGAGCTGTATATCTTCTTTTAGTATGTTATTCATCTTCTTCGTCGTTCTTACAATCCAAATATCTGCTGATCTTCATGTACTTGAACCATTGCACGCAGTACGAAATAGTCTGTTGGAGTCGTAATCTTGATATTCTCCATGGGTCCGATAACTGTTGCCACCTTATGTCCATAATGGCTCATCATCGTACAGGAGTCTATAAAGTCATGTCTTCCTTCCTGCAAAGCACGTCGATGTGCTGCCATGATATCCGATAGACGGAAACTCTGCGGAGCACGAGCAATGAGTGATCGAGCACGTGAAGGAATCTCTAAATTGCCATCATCTTGTTTCACAATAAAGGTTTCGGTGGCAGGAATACAGGTGATACAGCTTCCTTCCTCTTCTACCTTCTTGATATTATCGGTGATGGTTTCTTCCGTTATCAATGGTCGCACACCATCATGTATTAGTACGGTTGTCTGCTTTGCATCAGCCTTATGTTCTTGTGCATATTCTTCGGCAGCACACAAACCATTATAAATAGATTCTTGCCCAGTACTTCCTCTGGCACAATCTTCACCACTTTGTTGATTTCAAACTTGCGTATCTGCTTTTCTAAGAAGGGTATCCAACTTTCGATACAGGCTACAACAATAGCATCAATAGCCTCGTGGTTATCGAACAACTCTAGTGTGTAAATGATAATCGGCTTACCATTGAGGTCAAGAAACTGCTTCGGTCTTGACTTTGTGTGCATACGGAGACCAGAGCCTCCAGCGAAGATTACGGCTATATTCATACGTTACTTTTAGAAGATTAGTTATTCCTTTGCTTCCTACTTGAACTCAACATCAATCTTATGTCTGTCCCGCTTGTCCTTTGGAGGCAAGTCCATGTAATTGCCATAAGCAATCCTACAAAGTCCTTCAGGGTCAGCTGGCCCTTCAAAAGTATATCCTTCGAAGACGATATCTTTGTGAGGAATCATGTATTGACGTGGGTTTTGCTCATAAAACCATGCTCCGTATGAGTGCATGTATAGGTCAGGGTTACCAAAGAGCCTACCGAGGATACGGAAACCTGGAAACACAATGTGGTGTAAGATGTCGTAACCAAGCTGCGCTAACATAGGGTATCTGCCAGCAAATTCTAAGTTGAGATTCACTGACAGTTTAGCTGCAAGGCGTTGTAAAGAGGGTATCATATATCCTTCGTAAGGGAAGATATCAATATGCAAGCCCCTAAACTTTTGTGCTTCATGCACTCTTCTGTTCTCGCTGTCACTTGCTTCATGACTGCGATTCTCACTCTTTAGGTCGCGCAGGCAAGCCCATTCTTTATAGAAACCAGGGTCAGTATCATTGTCTTGCAGCACATATTGAGGGTGAGGGTGGGCTTTGAGGTAATCACAAAGACGCTTGAAATCATAATAGCTCACCACCATATCAATGTCATCATCCCATGGAATAAAGCCACCATGACGCAGAGCACCGAGCACATTACCACCATCCAACCTACAAGGAACGCCTATCTTTCGTGCAGTCTCTTGTAGATAGATTGCCATATCCAATAGTCTCAGTTGTGCTTTACGCAGCACCGAACCATCTGGATTATATTCCTGTCTCAAACTCTCTTGAGTCTCCCCCGTGTTGAATGTTTCTATCATCTCTTCTCCTTATATCTTTTGCAAAGATAATAAAAGATTGTGATTTCCTTAAATACTTATAGTCTAAAGAGATTAAATATGATATTTAAAGTACCTTTGTTCTCTAACTTATACGTTAATCGTACTTATACTTACGGGGCATTTGTACTTTAACTTAAACGTCAATCCTTCTCTAATTTACAACTAATTTGTTCTTTAATTTACATATTCCGAAGGCATGGTAATGCTTAGATGTCTAACCTGTAATTCTAAATCAATAAAAACTAGCTAAGCAAAAGGCTTAATTGTTAACAACGACGAAATGTACTTTCGTGGGGGACGGGTTATACTTCCGTGCCCTACGGGTGTATAACTTGTGCCTTACAAGTCCTATTAAACTTCTAAGCACACTATTCAATATTACTCAAGTTCTCATGGTTCTATACCTAGGGTATCTCAGTATAGGACCTAGGGTATCTCAGTATAGGACCTAGGGTATCTCAGTATAGGACTGAGGTCTTATTAGTCTTGTGGTTGACAATATATACTTTTGTGCCCCACAATATGTACTTTTGTCATTGACAATATGTACTATTGTGACGCACACTATAAAAAAGGAGCAGACTCTTTATGAAGAATCTGCTCCTAATCTAAAAAAGTTATAGATGTCACTCTTTAGCTTTAATCGTTCCAAACTGAGTAATTTTCGTCAAAGAGGAATGGTGATTCCTTTGCGCCTACATCGCCTTCACTGGCATAACCACTTTGTGGTATTGGTCTACCACCTTGCTGACCAGATGAAGCTTCTTGATTAGTAGTTGTACGAGCTGCTGTTGCTGTCAACATCAATGTTTCTGATTCAACGCCGATGTATTCTATGGCAGGTATTATATATAATTTCTTTCTCATTGTATGGTCCTCTTTAAATGTAGAATATAGATTTTAATTCTCTTAGGATGAAGTTCCTTCCCTGTTTAGAGTGTTGTCTCTGCATACATTTCTGGCGATGTGTAGTACAGAGAACAACACTCCTTACAGAATGAAGATACTATTAATGTTTATTTTAAAACAACTTTCTTTCCATTGTGGATGAATACACCGTGTTGTGGATTCTCTACACGCTGACCTTGCAAGTTGTAGTAAACATTGTTGTCAGTTGTTGTAGTATTCTCAATGTTCTCAATGCCTGTAACATCATTGTTATCTTCCTCATCAAAGACTGGCTGAACCTTAGCAGCGCCACTGAAGTTATCTTGTGGTTTTGCGTATGCCTTGTGAACAGGGAAGTTGAAAGAAGTTCCTGGCTTGATTAACTTGAACAAACCTTCACTCTTTGACATTGCGTAGAGAGGATCAGATGTTGTTGAGTTAACAACAGCCTTCTTTACAGTAACACCTGTCATCATGTTGTTGGTGATAGTGTAAGTTTTGTTGTCCTTCTCACCAATTGCGTAGTAGAAGTCTGCTGGCAATGTACGACCTTGTCTTGCCTCGATGAGTACACCATTGTCTGCAGGAACATAAGATTCATCACCATCACTTGATTCTCCTTCGTGCATATCGATACTCTCAACCTTGAACTTATAGATACCGAATGTGTGAACAGGGTCAGCAACCTTTACGTCAGCAGACTTCTGTGCTACGAAAGCAGCAACCTTACCCTTACCAGTTTCACGGTTATAAATACCGAGGTCAGCATCAAACTCACGAGCGAAAGTACCCCACAAGTTCTGAATTGTTACTTCGCCTGGAATCTTATAAGAGATTTGACCAGCATAGTGTCCCCAACCAGTAGCAGTCTTATAAGTATTCTCGGCAGACTTCTTAACGTAAATCTTCAAGTCTGAGCCAAACTCATTCTGAGTATAGTGACCTGAGTTGTCAATGTATTCCCACTTCGTTGCACTCATATGCTTTGTAGGAACAGTAGCGGTGAAGTAGATGCGCTTAACAGTTGATGTGCCATCCTGCTTCTTGAAAGCATCAATACCAACATAATCAAGTGTGTTCTTGAAGACAACCTCCTCAATGTTAGTTGTGTTAGCGTTCAATGCATAGTCACCCCAAAGGCGAACCTCGTATGTCTTATTGTCCAAATTATTCTTTACTGTAGGCTTACAACGTAAGTAAACACGTCTGCCTTTGTACCAACAATCATTACAGCCTTCTGTGACAATGGGAAATATTCTGTTTCGCCATTACCAGCACCATTTGTTTCTGCGAAGAAAGAGGTTCCTCTTTGAGTGAAGCCACTCCAGAATGGGTCACTAGCGAAAGCAGCCTCTGCACCCTTACGAACACTAAGTTTGATATTTGCTTTGTTTACATTTGCTGGATTGAAAGCAGAAGCATCAACGTTTGCTACTGGGGTCTTGTTTAAGAAAGCGATTGTATTCAAGTTCTTTGTCAAGTCGAATGCAAACTTATCAATCTTAGTTACCTTTTTAGGGAGAGTAATGTTCTCCAACTTATCGATAGCATAGAAAGCCTGTTCTCCAATCTCCTCAATAGTAGGAGGCAACATGGTGTAGTAAGTGTTTGCCTTTGCTGGTGGGAATGAAACTAACTTTGTCTTATTCTTGTCCAACAAGAAACCATCAACACTTGAGTAGGTTGGGTTATTCTTATTAACAGTGAACTTCTCTAATTTCTCACACAATTGGAAGCCTTTCGGATCAATATTCGTAAGAGAGGCTGGTACACCAATCTCGGTCAAAGAAGTGCAGCTGTTGAATGCATGCTGTTGAATTTCCTTAACACCTTCAGGAAGGGTGATATTTTGCAAAGCTGAAGCATCTTGGGAAAGCAGCATTTTCTATCTTCTGTAATTGTGAAGGTGCTGCAAATGTAACATTCGTCATAGAAGTTGTTCCATTGAAAGCACTTGCTCCAATAGTCTTTACAGTAGCAGGGAAGTCGAAGTGAGTTAGTTTGGTATCGCCTTTGAAGGCCTCTGTACCTATTGTTTCTAGTTTAGAGGCTCCTTCAAATGTGAATGTTTCTAAGGCTGTATTACCACTAAAAGCACCATTGCCGATAGTCTTTAGTTGAGAGTTAGCAGCAACATTTACAGTCTTTAAATTCTTATTACTACCAAATGCTGTCGAACCGATCTCTGTAAGAGATGCTGGCAATTCTAACTTTGTTAAGCCAGACATATAGAACACCCAAGTACCAATTCTCTTTAAACTTGAAGGTGCTTCGAAGGTTATTTCCTTAAGAGCTGTAGTAACCTGGAAAGCATCATTGTCAATGTTTTCTAATGCGCTATTGAAGTTTACTTTTGTAACCTTCTGTGCATAATAGAATGAACGTTTACGAACCTTCTTTGTAGTAGATAAGGTCGTGTATTCGCCTGCTCTACCAGCTGGATAGAGTACGAGTTCTTGCTGATTCTTTGTATAGATAACGCCATCTGCATCAGCCATATAGTTAGGGTTATTGCTATCAACAGCAAAACGACTAAGGTCTGGTGTGTCAGAGATAGCACCATCTTCGATTGTCTCAACAGAAGCACCCAACTCAACGTTTCTTAAGTAACGAACAGAGTAGAATGCACCTTCGCTAATCTTCTTTACATTGTTCAGTTGTACTGCTGTTATTTCCTTTGCCTTAGCAAAAGCACCCTTGCCTATGGTCTCAACAGAGGCTGGTATTGTATAAACCTTACCAGTAGGCTTTGTTGGATCAGTAACATTATAAGCAGCGTTTGCAACTCCCTGTCTTGCGAATGGGTATGCAACCAATGTCTTGCCATCCTTTGTTAGGACAACACCATCTTCATCTTTGAAATTCGTATTACCAGCATCAACCTTGATAGCTGTAAGATTTGTAGCTGATGTAAAACCATTAGCTTCTTTAGTAGTTGGTAAATCCTGAATAGAAGCAGGAAGAGTGATAGTTGTTAAATTCTTAGCCTGCTGGAAACCATTTGTAGAAACACCATAGACACCATTAGGAACAGTGAATGTTGTTCCAGCCTTTGCTACTGGATAAGCTTTCAAATACTTATTACCGCTTGTAGTCTCATAGAGGACTCCATCTTCTGCTGTATACTTAGGATTACCAGCAGCAACAGTAATTGCCGTAAGATTATTAATCTGAGCAAATGCACCATCGCTGATGTTATCAGTTCCCGCAGGGATGTTGATGGTTGTAATCTGTGAATTTGAGAATGCATTTGTCTTGATAGCCTTAAGCGTACTTGGTAAATTAACTGCGGTCACATTGGGGTATGAACCAGCAGAAGCAATTGCAGTAACCTTACATTTATATTGATTCAAATTATCGCTAATGATGTCTGGAATGTTTAATACACCAGTTACAGTTGAACTTACCACCTCTACCTCCGTGAAATCGGATGGTGTGAGGCCTGACTGTCCCAGGTGAGTTACATTATAGGTAACTCCATTGCTCACAATCTTATCATTGACTGCGAGCGCATTGGCATTGGTCACATATAGTAATGCGAGCAATGCAAACAACAAGAATCTAATTTTTCTCATAATTTAAGTAAATCTATATTAATTATTTAACTAGTGATTATTTGTTTTTTATCCTACGATTGTTTGCTTTTATCCTAACTTAATCCTTACGTCTAAACGTGACGTGTTTTTTGTCGTTGCAAAGTTATTTACTATTTTTTATATACGTTTTTCTTCAAATAGAAATAAGTTTCCCTTTTAGGCACACTTGTTGTCTTTATTGTTTTTAAATTTCCTTTTTAGGTATAATACGAATCGTTAGTTTTGTTTTAAGTAATAGACTCTTCTTCTCTTATTAATGATTTCCTTTGTTTGACACACGATGATTTTAATGGGTTATTAATCTATCTAAATGAGGCAGTAAAGTGTTAAATAATGTGAGTTCGACGAATTCTGAACAATACAAGCTGTGTGTCAATGGTTCTTTGTAGATTGATGCACGGCTTCTTTAGAAACAGGCAATAGGCGGCAATGACTCCTAACAATTTGACTATAAAATTGTCAAAGCATCTATGTTTGGAGTGCTCTACTTGCGCAATGTTCTTAAGTTCATCATTCACGGTTTCTATAATAGCTCTTTTTCTGAGTAAAAGCCTGTCAGAAACACTCATTAAAGCTCCTTCTATGTTACTTTTCAACTTAGTAATAAGCTGTATTCCGTCAACGAAATGCCTTTGAAAGAGGCTCTTTTCGATGTAGCCTTTAAATCCAAGTTAGATAAATCAAGCCCCTTTGTCGTGTGTTTACTTTTCTCTATTATGACTCTGTGGAACCCCTTGAATGGATGAAATCAGTTTTTAATATCTGTAAAAAGCTAGACATAGGTTTCTTGCATTGGTCTTTGAATTTCATTATTTTACCTATTGTTCATTAATACTAACCTTTAAGCCTGTTAACACTAACCTCTGAGCCTATTAATACTAACCTTTTTGAACTTTAATCATTAACATTTGAACTTACGACTTTCTTCCCATTGTAGCTGTTTCATGCATTAGGTAGAGGCTAAGAGGCAGCGGTTGGAGGTAGAGGATGGTGCTTCTTTTTCTTTTCTGTGCTGCAAAGGTAAGTAGAATTTTTAAGAAAACATTAGTTTTTCGAGGTACTGGGATAACAAGTATTGCAAATGGCTCTGTAATAACTTGTGTTACAGAGAGATAAACAAATGAAGAATGAGGAACGATAAGACAGAATGATTTGTTTTTTTTGCCCTTTGCCTAATGGGATAAAGTTCAATTAATCACATCAATCACAAAATCACAATCACAAAATCACAAAAAGGATTTTCAATGTGTAAAAGGGATTCCTAATATAATACAATACCTTATTAATAAATAATAATATATAATGATATATTATCTACATAAAGAAAAAAAGCATGATACTACCATAATTGATTTTTGTGATTTTTGTGATTGTGATTTTGTGATTTCCCTAAATATCATAATAACAAGATAAACATAATGGCGGTACTGTCTTAAAAAAATGTGTAAGCCCATATTTTTCTTATCTTTGTATTTGGAAACTTTAAAATAAAGAAACAATGGAACTTACACAATTACAAAATACGCTTAGCCATGTTCGTGGAGATTCGTTGTTAACATAGAAAAGAGTACTCTTGTATTAGAGAAATAGATTATTAATCCTAAAATATTAGTTTGTTTCCTGCTAATTTTTAATCTATTTTCCTAATACAAGAATACTCTTTAAGAAGATAAGGAGGCATAGTAAAGTTTATTACTCAGCCTCATCCCATAGAGAGTAATGCGTTGGTTCGGGGGGCAATCTCATCCTCATCGAAGGGAATGGGTTTAGCTCCTACGGGAATACTTGGGTTATATGGTTGGCTAGAAACACCTGGCGATGCTGTCTCCATCATAGCTTCAGTTGGTAATATGATGTGTTCTATTTGCGGAATTATATATGTATTCTTTTTCATGATGGCTGTTATTGATTGTTTGTTATCAGTTAATTTTTGTATTCTCAATAAGTAGAATAGACATGAAGTCCATTACTTTAATCATTTAACAACCACCTTTTTTCCTTGATGGATGTAGACACCACGTTGTAGTTTCTCTACCCGTTGACCATTGAGGTTGTAATAAGGTGTATTATTAAAGTCGTTTGTCTGTACGTTGTTGATAGATGTAGGATTACTATAGAGTTGCTCATCTCCTTCAAACATAAAGCTCACTTTGGTATGACCTGCAGTGTAGGGAATCAATGCATAAGCCCTATGAACAGGCATATCAACAGATGTTGGAACTCTATAGAAGATTCCTTCATTGGCATGGATGACATAGAGAGGGATTGTGCTAGCTGTGATAGTGCGTCCTTTCTCTGTAACTGTCTGCATAATATTTGACGTTATGTTATAAGTGTTCTGATCCTTTTCTCCGATGGTGTAATAGTAATCGTAGGGCAAAGTCTCTAGATCTAATATCTTTAAAAGAGTACCAGTCTCGGCAGGAAGATAACCATAGTCGTTAGGTACACCACCATATCCATCAATACTGCGCATGACTACTATCTTATCCGCCTTATTGCTGTTATAGTCTGCATGACCAGCTACAATACCAGTTTCAGAGGCGACAAATGCAGCTAGTTTACAGGCTCCTTTCGTGCGGAAATAATCGTTCAGATCGGTATCAAACTCACGTGAGAAAGTACCATACTTGTGAGTTATCTTTAAGTCTTTAATCCGATAGTCAACACGATTAGCATAGCCAGTCCATCCTATAGCAGATCGATAGTCTTCTACTTTAGTCTTCTTTACATAGATCTTTGTAATATGGTTATCGAATTCCGAGTAAGTAGTTCCTAAGTCCCACTTCTTAGAGCTCATATCTTTAGGAGGGTTACCTGTGAAGAAGAGAGTAGTGACAGTTGTTGTTCCATTAGAGTTTTTGAAAGCATCAATCCCCATGTAATCAAGTTGGCTATTAAATACTACTTCTTGTATATTGGTGTTGTTGTTTGTCATTGCTCGGTCGTTCCATAGACGCACCTCATAGTCATGATTAGGAATGTTAGGGGCTTGGACCTTTTGAGGAACAACATAGGTGAAAACGTCACTCTGCACATCGACTACCATTACAGCCTTCTTTGAGAGAATGAAGTATTCGGTTGCTCCATACCCTTTATCAGTCTTGAAAGAACTAATTACTTGGTGGAAAGCATTCCAAAATGTATTTATGTTGTAGGAATTGTAAGCATCTTGACGCACACTAATATCAATCTTTGACTTGTCGATGTTCTCTTCATTGAAAGCCTTGTGTCCAATATTTACCTCTTGAATAGGTGTTTTGTTGAGGAAAGCAATCGTGTTCAACTTTGCACACTTGTCGAATGCATATTGTCCAATACTGGTGACATTCTCTGGGAGAGTGATGTTTTCAAGATCCTTATTATAGTAGAATGCGTAGTCTCCAATCCTCTCAATAGTAGGAGGCAAGAGGGTATAGTAAGTGTCAGCCTTTCCTGGAGGGAAGGAGATGAGAGTGTGCTTATCCTTGCTCAAGAGGAATCCGTCCACACTAGAGTAGGTCTGGTTATCTTCGTCAACAGTGATTGATTTTAGTTTGCCACAGAATTGAAAGGCTTGTGGACTGATGTTATTTGTTTGTGCAGGAATCTTTTATCTCTTTTCAGATTTTTGGCAACTATTGAAGGCAGACTCTTCGATGGTTCTTACCGAAGCCGGTAATTCAATACCTGTTAATGCAAGCGCATTTTTGGAAAGCACCTTTACCAATGGTTGTTATCTCTGCATTAGTAGGGAAGGTGATAGATGTTAGATTCTCACATCCATTGAAAGCTGCTTCCTCAATGGTTTTCACTTTAGCAGGAAAGGTGAAACTGCTTAGTTTGCTATCTCCTTTAAAAAGCGTTACTACCAATCGTTTCTGCATAACTATTGCCTTCAAAAGTGAAATGACTCAAGACTATTGCAGTTGGCGAAAGCCTCGCGACCAAGTGTTTCTAACTTCGTTCCACTCTCAATCTTTACGGTTTGTAACTTGCTACAATTAGCAAAAGCCGACCACTCAAGTGACTTTAAGGAAGAGGGTAAGGTCAATGTCTCCAAGGCTGCACCTGTGAAGGAAAAGGTGCCAATCTCAGTAATTGTGGCTGGTGCAGCAAAGGTTATCTCCTTTAATGATGTGGTGTATTGGAAAGCGTCTTTCTCTATCTCTTCCAAGCCACTATTGAATACAACCTTTTCGATCTTCGGCGCACCTTTAAAGGCATCTTCAAGGATCTTCTTAGTAGTCGGTAATGTCTCGTAAGACCCCTTTAATCCTGCAGGGAAGTGGGCAAGTTCTTCTCCATTCAATGTGTAGATAACTCCCTTTTCATCGGTTTTGTAGACTTGATTTTCACTATCAACATGGAAGCTATTTACCTTGTATGCCCCTGAAAAAGCACCATTCTCAATCTTAGTGATAGAAGCAGGAATGGAGACAGAACAGAGTTGTACACAATCTTTGAAAGCTTCTTTACCAATCTCTTTTAGCGGTGGATTCATTACGATATTCTTGATATTGCATACTCTACCAAAAGCCCCTTCAAGGATTTTTATGACAGTAGAAGGGATGGTATAAGGGTCGTCGTCTTTTGCATTAGGATAGACAACAAGCTCTGTCTTTGACTTAGATAAGATGACACCATCTACACTTGAAAACTTCGGGTTAGCGTCATCAACCTGTATAGCCTTTAGTTTCAAAGCACTCGTAAAACCATTGTATCCATCTTCCGCAGGTAATTCTGTAAGTGTACTAGGTAGATATACTATTTCTAAAAAAACTGGCTCCATTGTAATGCATTGGGACGAATACCAACGATTCCATCGGGGATATGGTAGTCTGTTCCTTGCCTTGCTACAGGGTAAGCAACAAGGCATTTATTGCCCGAATCTTCCTTTGAATAGAGTACGCCATCTTGTGAATAATAATAGGGGTTAGCTGTTTCAACAGTGATGGATGTTAGCGCGGAGGTAAAAGCAAAAGCTCCGTTTTGGATGTTTGTTACAGATTCAGGAATGTGAACCGTTGTGAGTTTCTTACCTATCAAACAATTGGCATTTATTGTTCGCACAGTGTTTGGGATAGTAACAGATGTTGCATTCGGAACACGACTATTGTCCATAATGGCTGTAACTTTCCATTTGTGTTCCTTAGCAGTGTCCTGTATCTCTCTTGGAATATTCACAGTCATAAGATCAGAGGATATAAAAGCAACTTCGTAAGCTGCAGAGTGTCCGTTGCCAGCATCACGTTTTGCAGTCACGACATAAGTTTTACCATAGGTGGTAATTCGGTCTCCTTTCACCACACCATGAATGTTTGTTACTTGGAATAAGCCAAGCAAAAGTAGTAATAGAAAATTCGTTCTTCTCATTTGGTTCATATTTAGTTATTATTTGGGATTGGTTCTCTCTAACTTGTTAATTATCTTATAATTTTTGTGACGTAGGTCTTGTGTTCGTTAAGTGATGGTATTTATGCCTTTTATCTATTGGTACAAATATAGAGAATATTTTGCTTCTCTTTAGTTGTCAATATGGTCAATCTTCTTTTTCCAAACAATGCTTTTTTTGTTTCTAATTTGTAAGTTTTATAATCAAAAAGTGCTATTTCCTTAATCTAAAAAGATTCTTTTTTTAAAGAATGAGGAAATGTTTTATATAATTCAAATTATCAGTTATGTGTCGTAATAAAGAGTATCTTTATGATATGTACTTATTACCTTTGAAGTATAAATGAGGCACCCTTGTTACTTTACTTATTAG
>BNJU01001153.1_pt1 | contig 90099 bp, 138 predicted proteins | sample 8539281 | NCBI WGS metagenome assembly BNJU01 (sample SAMD00202456, study PRJDB9452) | human saliva metagenome | isolation source: human saliva | place: Japan
GTAATGGTCAAAGAGTCGTTGACGTGATTTTGTCTCAAAATCAAACGCGTTGGTGCTGAACTATTCTTCTTTGCGTCAGCGGGCCTTTGATGCCGAGCTGTTTGATTCTGGGTAACGACCAGCATACCGATCAGCACATCAGAGGGGCAGCAGCTTTGGCGACTCTAGCGAAAGGCACTTTTCGGCATTCGGGTCTTTCGGTTGACTTTGCTCAAACCCCAGCCGTGGTTGGCGGCGAACACGGATGCTATCAGCCGGATTGGCAGCCGGCAACGAGCGATGCGGAATTCTTCGTTGACCACCGCCAATGGACGTGACATAGGCGAATGGTACGAAGAGAAGACGGCGGCGATGCCGATGGAAAGCTCAAGTGGTACGGATTTCAGACCAAAAGCGTACGATGAAGCTCGCCGACGACGTGGGATGACGAAACCTGCGCTGAAAGTGCATCACGCCGTTTGTCTGCCGACGGCGAGGATGTTTCGGCACTCAGGTTTAATGGTGCAAAACCGAGCAAGTCGGCGTAACACGCGCGCCGGGCACCGGCACGGAGTTCATAACCAGCGTAAAATCGCCACTTTCAGCACGGCTGCGAAAGCGACTCATCAGAATCGGGTGGCAATCGCAACAGCAGGCGTACCGAGCCGTGCACGTCCATCATAAGGCGAACGACCAGCCGGATAATCAATATCAGGCTGTGCGACCACCTGGGCTCGAGCTGATGGTCGCCATGCCATTTGCGGATAATATCGATACGGCCGGTGAGCGCATCCTTACGGTTGAACATGATCGCACCGAAAATCACGGCAGTGGCGTCGGTGTGGAAACCAGGCCGGACGCCGCGGGTTGCGTGCTGAGCGGCATAGCGTCGTCTTTGAAATAAAAGCAGCCGGATGGCGTAAATCGGCGCGAGCGGTAATCGGCAGCGCTGTATAGGAAGGCATACTGTTTTCTGTAACCACCGTGCCAAACTCAGCAGGATGATGGGAAAAATGCGAATAGTGCCGCCGGTGAATCCTTTAAATCGGCGTTGTTTGTCGAGCTTTTATCATGATGTCGGATGCGGAGAGATACTGAACCTTAATCACAGAGTCATTACGTAACAAATTGGTGCTGGCTCAATCAGGCAAGAATGGCCGCATACTTGTACGCAATACGATGTAGCAATCGGTCAAGGGATTTATAATAGATCAATCAAAACAGCCATGGTACAATACCCAACTTGGGCTAAAGGTCTAAGAATCCATGCGCATACTCTGCGGATCTCTAGTTAAACAATGTGCTTTAAACTATTACGAACAACGCAAAACACATGCCAAACCGCCAGCGACGTTTAACGTCAAGAAACACGCTTAATACGTGGGATTCATAGCCTTTACAAACAGGGCAGCCCTAAAACATCAAGTTACCGGTCCAAATGCCGTCAGTGGATGAGGCAAAAACTGGCTCCAATGGCGCTGGCAACACCCGGATGCCGCATCTGCGCGAAATCGCCAAACATTTTGATTGGTACGGCAGCTGCCGGTTTGCTATGCACCTACAAAACAGATGGGGATGACGCGTAGACCACCACTTACGAAGACAAGACCTGGCCAAAAAGTAACGCATGTGCTGACGCAGTTGGCCGAATTTTCCGACTACGACGCGCGTTTGTGGATGAAACAGGACTTTGACCTGCCACCTGTTCCGTCCCCATGCCCGCAGCCCGGAAAAGAACGCAAACTAGTGAAAGCGCAGATAAGTGAAAAGATAACCGACGCTTATCTCTGGTGTCCGCACTGGTCGGCATCGGCGACGGTTGCTCGAGGGTTTATCAAACGTCACGACGACCGAGGTCTTTGAAGCGTGGTTTCAGCAATGCCTACCGCCTGCATCGACTCAAAAATCGGCGTGATTATTTTAGATAATGCACGATTTCACCGTATGGGTGTCTTTACGGGAAATGGCGGAAAAATAGGGTCATAAGGTGGCACCTCTTGCACTTTATTCACCTAGGCTCAACCCGATTGAGAAGGTGGGGCGGAATGATAAGCGGTATCTGCGAACCGTTTTGTCTGGATTACGCGATTTGACGATGGATTACTGTCCCTATTTTGATTTTAATTGATCTATACATGCAACGGCGCGTTGCAAAATAAGGTCTTCGGCTGAGGAAATTTGTATCAGGAATCTTGTAAAAACGGATAAAACGGGAGAAGGAGAAATGTTGGAAATGCTAGCAACAGGTAAAATTAAAAGGTCGTCTGAAAACAGCTTCCCGCTTCGTCGGTATTTATGCCCTGATGGAATGTGCTGTATTTGTTTCAGACGACCCCTGGGCAGCTTTATTGTATAAAAGGTTCGCAAACCAGTCTTGCGTGGTGATCGGCGTCAAAGACTTGCCCCATCAGCAGGGTCAACAGATTCACGCACCAAACGCGTGCCAGCGGGGATGCTTTGCGGCAGGGTTCGTTCAAGCGCAGTGCGCATGGCATAGGCGCGCCCCGGTGGATGGGCATGAAGCGTTTGGGAGCAAGCTGTGCGGCATAGCGGGCGGCTTTGCTCGGGGAAGAAGGTGATTGTTGGGCCAATGTTCGCTGTGTGCCCCGCTTTCGATGAACGCGATATCGAACCCGTTGAATTTTTCGGCGATTTTGTCGAAATAACCGCAGCGCCGAGTCGCCGTAGGTAAATTTCGCCGCTCGCGTGTCGATGGCAAAGCTGGACCACAGGGCTTGGCTGTGGTCGGTCAGGGTTCAGGATGAATCGTGGCGGGCAGGTAGTGCGGTGTGGCGGATGCCGTTGCGTTTCGGTACTCTGCCTGCAATCGAGTTCTAGTAATGCGCTCTTGCGGCGCCCCATTTTCAGCAGTAATTGCCCATGCCGAGTGAGACGATGAAATGGCTGTTGCCTTTTTGAATTTGAGTGCCTGCGCTGTCTTTTCGAGAGTGATCCATAGTGGCTGTGCGAAATCAGATGACATCGACGGGCGGCAGTTCGATCGATTTCTGAGGCAGGTTGGGCGTTTCATGAGTGATGGGGATGGAGACGGAATTGCCGAAAAGCAGGGTCGGTAATGAGGATGGTTTGTCGCCGATCCGCATCAATAGTTGGGTGGAAAATGTCGAAACCAGACGAAGCGGCTTTTTCCTTCAGGTGCGGCGAGGAAGGTTTGCCAATCGGGTTTGACGGTAGGCAGAGGTTTGGGCGGGCGCGTTGCCTGCAGGTCAGTCAGGATCTTTCCAAAATCGCGGTCAGGCCGTTCCAGTTTCGCTGCGGTTCGGGGTTGAAAGAAGGTTTTCGGGTCGTAATGGTCGCTTGCCAGGGTAAACGGATGTTGGTCAGGGATAGAGCCAGTGGGTGAGCAGGGGCGCAGGCAGCGGTCAAGGTAATGAGTTTTTCTGTGTTTCATGGTGGGTTTTATGAAGAAGGTCAGTCTGAAAAATTTTTCAGACGACCTTGAATTCCTGTTGAAAATGAGTCTCGGTATCCATCAGATGGCGTGCGAACAGCCGGACACCATTTTTGAGGGCTTTGAGTCGAGGATTTTGACGTGCTTATGTTCGACCGATCGGCCTTCGTGGTGGAACTTGGACAGCGTGCGGCTGACGGTTTTCAAGCCTCAGCAAAATAGCTGCTGATTTCTTCGCGCGACATCCGCAGGATGAAATCGTTGGCGGCAAATCCGCGCGAGTAAGGCGTTGGGACAGGTTAAGCAAAAACGCCGCCAGACGTTCTTCGGCGCGCATATTGCCCAAAAGCAGCATCGCGCCTGTGTCGCACGATTTCGCGACTCATCAATCTGAAAAATGACTTCTCAGGGCTGGGATGTTGTGTCCCAGCTCTTCGACTGGGTGAAAGCAGGCTCACACACTTCGCTGTCTTCCAGCCACCGCGTCGCAGCTGTGGACATGGGAGCCGTGCCGTCCATGCCGATGAGTTCGCCGGATAAAAAGCCGGTAACCTGATCGCGACCGTCCTGACTGGCAACCGTGGTTTTGAAAAACCGGCACGGGATGAGCAAAACAGCGACGCGAAAGGCTCACTGGTGCGAACAGATATTCACCCTTCTTCAAGCGGCGGCTCTGTCGGATGACCGCGTCAATTAGTGCAAACTCATTGGGCAAAAAGCCCGACAGGCAGGCAGAGTTCACGCAGCGAACAGGAAGAACACAGGTTTTCATCTGATGCATAGCGTGTGTGTGGTCATCAAAATCTTTCGCAAAATTATGGTTTTATCCTGTCGCGATTACGTAAGTTATTGACACATATCAAGACAGGTTTATCGTATCGTGGCATTCTGCAAACTATCCGAAAATTGCTAACATCATTACTCTAATCACGCACACACGCCATGAAAAGTAATACTGATACAAAATAATCACAATAGAAACAATGACAAACCTGAGTTCGATCGCGAACTCATCGCCAGACTTCCTCTCCAGCGGTCCGCGCTACACTTCCCTACCCGACAGCCGACCGTTTTTCGCGACGGATTTCGCGACCGAATATATCAATGCCTTGAATCAAGCGTGGTATGGGGGCTCGAACAAGCCCTTTCGCTGGCATATCCACATCCCTTCTGCAACACCATCTGTTACCACTGCGGCTGCAATAAAATCATCACCAAAGACAAAAGCGCGCCGATGCCTACATCGAATACCTTGAAAAAGAAAGTGGAGCTGCTCGCGCATCTGGGCGGACGGCATCGCTCGCGCAACTGCACTTCGGCGGCGGTACGCCGCATCTTTCTGAGCGACGACCAAATCGAACGCGTATTCCGCACGATACGCAAACATTTCCAACTTTATCCCCGGCGGCAGATGCCCATCGAAATCGATCCGCGAAAAGTCAGCCGCGAAACTGTCCTCATGCTCGGCAAGCTCGGCTTCAACCGCATGAGCGTCGGTATTCAGGGATTTTGATCCTAAAGTTCAGGAAGCGGTCAGCCGCATCCAAAGCTGACGACAAACCAAAGAAGTCATCGATGCCGCCGCCGCGAAGCCGGGTTTCAAATCCGTCAGCGTCGATTTGATTTTCGACCTGCCGCACCAAACCGCCGAAAGCATCAAAAACCACCATTGACACTGTCTTGTCGCTCGATCCGACCGCGCCCTTTATCACTATGCCCATCTGCCGCATATCTTCAAGCCGCAACGCCGTATCGATACGAAGCCGTTCCCGGCAGCGAAGAAAAACTCGATATGCTGCAACACTGCGTCCCAAACCCTGACCGAACGCGGCTGCGTCTTCATCGGTATGGACCACTTCGCCAAACCGATGACGAACTTTCCATCGCCCCTCAAAGAAGGCTTCCTCCAGCGCACTTCCAAGGCTCTCGACCTACGCGGACTGCGATTTGCTGCCATCGGCGTATCTTCCATCGGCAAAACTCGGCAGCACCTACTCCAAAACGAACGCGACATCGATGCCTACTATGCTGCCCTCGATGCCGGACACCTGCCCATCATGCGCGGCTACCAGCTCAATCAGGACGACCTTTTGCGCCGCAATATCATCCAAGATTTGATGTGCCGCCTCTTGATTATCGAGATCTACGAAAGCGTGTTCCGGTATCCCGTTCGACCGCTATCTTCAAAGACGAACTGCCGACTGGAACAACTTGCCTCCTCGGACTCGTCCGCCTGAAACCGCACGGGATGACCGTTACCCCCAAAGGCCGCTTCCTGATACGCAATATCGCCATGGTGTTTGACTACCACCTGCGCCACAGGAAACCAAAAGCCCAATATGCGCGAACAGTGTAAAACTAGGAACAGAAAGGTCGTCTGAGTTTTCAGACGACCTTTGTTTATTTTCAATACTTTCGGGTAACATCAAACCATATTTTGCCGGTTTGCCGTGATTCAAAGTCAATTTGTATGGGCGCGTATCCTGCGATTACCGAACAGCAAAACGATATCCTAAGCATCAATCAAGTGCAGCTTCTCCTTGCTGAAAAACGCACGGCACTTGCCATCATGCGTACGGGTATTGCCGTTTTCGCGCTGCCTTTGTCTATTTTCAGTGCCTTGATTGCGACATCGAAATGGTACGAGGCTGTGGATGTTTGGCCTTTGCTTGCATGTTGGTCAGTTTGATGAACATCAGTTTGATTTTTTCTCGGTCTATCTGATAACCCGATCGCTCCGTAGAATGCACCAATACGACCGAATGATTGCCGATATCAAATACAATAATCCGTCTTGTGTCAACTGATTTAGTCGTAAAATGACAGATAGTCAGGGCGGAGGCATAGTCGTCTGAAAATCAAATTGATTTGTTCTTAAAACGAGCTATGAAGTAAAATTCTTACGCGTTCTGCCGTTTTGTTGTCTTACGTCTTATATAGAAAACCCTACAGGATATACGTCGTGTTTGGACGGAAACGGACGTGAGTCGGATTTTTGGTTCGCGCCGACCTCTTTTCACAAACGTTTTTAAAATATGGAACAACCTGATCCCATCCCAGCCCCTGTACGGCGTCTGCTGAAGCCAATGCCAAAAGCTATTGCATACGCTGCCTGCGCGGCCGCAGAAGAAACTTTGATGGCAAAAATGACCGATGATCAAAAGCATCAGGTCATGCGTCTTCTCAGTATGAGGAAACCAAAATCCGCAACCGCCAGCTTGATGCCATGGCAGCGCCCGAAGTCGGTGTGGAGGCGCAAAGCGGGTTTTGTTTGAGGATGAGGGATAAGGTGATGAAATATGAGGACGGGTTTGCTTCCGTCCTTTTTATTTGTCGAAAAATAGTGGCAAATCAGATGATATTTGAGAAGTAATGAGAAGACCACGATAATGGCAATCAGAGCGATGTAGCGCAACGCGCCCAGCCATAGATATGAAGCGTTTTCGGTACGGTACCGCCCATGCCGGCATGGGTCAAACGACTGCCTGTCTTGAATCCAGCCGGTAAAGATGGAGATGCTTAATGCGCATAGCGGCATAATGATGGCAGTAATAATGTAGTCCCATAAATCAGAAAATAGATGTGAAAATAAGCACATCGCTCCATACGCCGAAGGATAGGGCAGAAGGATGCCGACAATAAAGATGGCATTCCTGATGGCCCAGGTGTGCCGGCTGCGTTTGCGTTCATCTTGGCGGATGGTTGCCGCAATGACGGTTTCCAGCATGGAAAAACGCTGAAGTCAGCGTGGCAAAGACAACCAGCATCATGAACAGCAAACAGATAGTTCCCGGACGGAATTTTCATGAATACGGCAGGCAAGACCACGAAAAATCAGACCGGGACCTTGGCTGGGTGTGGCACCCAATGCGAATACCGCCGGAAAGATGACCAGGCCTGCCAGCAGCGATACCAGCAGGTTCATCCACATAATGATATTGCCCGAGCGGAACATATCCTGATCTTTACCCAAATACGAGGCGTAGGTAATCATTGCCGATACGCCGATACTCAGCGCAAAGAAAGCCCTGACCCAGCGCGGCTGCATCGTTTCTGATTTGATTTTCCGACCAATCCGGTTTCAATAAAAACTGACGCCTTCCATCGCGCCGGGCAGGTCAGCGAGCGGATGGCCAAACGATAAACAAAATAAACAAAGTCAGGCATCAGATAGCGGTTTGCTTTTTCAATGCCGTCAGAGATTCCCGACTCTGACTACGCAAATGGTAATCAGCATGAACAGCCCCTGATAAAGAATCGAACTTGTCGGGTTGATTGTTTTTCGAATAGGGCGCCAAAATCAACGTTCAGGCAATTTCGCCGGTGAAGCTGTGTACGACATAATTCAAAACCCAGCCGCCGACTACGCTGTAAAAACGACAATAAAATGACACGCCGCCACACCGATCCTGCCGACCCAAGGCCAAAGCGAGCCGGGACGCAGGGTTTTTGAAACTGAATCGATGGCGTTTTACCGCCCTGTGCGCCCGATATAAAACTCGGCAAGTTGTACCGGCAACGCCACGATAATCGTGAAGATGACAAACAGAAGGACAAAAGATTGCCCCGCCGTTCGTACCGGCGGTATAGGAATTTCCAAATCGCGCCCAAAACCGATGGCAGAGCCTGCCGCGGCAAGGACGAAACCGATTTTGGAAGACCAAGAGGATGAATGACTCATAGCGGGATATGTTGAGAAATAAAATTGGCTGAATCAACAAAGCGTAGTCGGGGATAATACTGGATGGCGGACGCGGCGGAAAATAACGCATGGATGGTGCGTGGAACGATAAGCTTTTGGCGTAATTTTTAAATGGCTATGATTTGAGAAATGATTTAAATTAAAATGTATAAAAAGATATTTTTATGCCAAAAAGATTGAGAGAGGTCGTCTGAGCCGGTTCAGACGACCTCTTGATCTCATCGGACAGCGTGAACATTTCAGCCTAACTTCGGCATACTGTTGCAGCAGCCTGATATCCTGCGGGGTGTGGAATTCAGGATCAAACCACCACGCCTCTAAATTTCCATCAGGCCGCTATAAAATTGTCGGTTGCGTTACGGCATCGTAGTGCTGCACGTTTGCCGTATCGGAACTGTAACTAAAGCTGCTGACTCCGCTGTTGACCGTTTCAAACCCAGCCGGTTTGACCGCTTGCCGACAGTTTGTCCATACAGGGTTTCTACGGTAAATGTCCCTTCGTCCAATCGGAATTCTCCGACAAGCAGTGTTGCTGCCTTTGAGATATTAGTTTGTCGATGGTGATTTTACCGCCTGAATTGGCAATGTTGATTTCCAATCGATTGCCCCGCTTGCGTCGGTGCTTGCATTGATATGCAAATCTTGACGGCGATGCCCTTGGTCCGAATTGAAGAGGGCGTTGTTGCCGTGATTGTCGGAAAATGGTGTCATGTCCCTCTCGAAGCAGAAGACATAGGTATCATTCCTGCGCCGCCATATACAGGATATCGTCGTCAAGCCGCCAAACAGTAAGTCGTCGCCGGAGCCGCCATGCAGTACGTCTTTGCCCGACTCGCCGCATAAAGACATCATTGTTTTCGCCGCCGAACAACGTATCATTGCCCGCCCGCCATTGAGATGGTCGTCCCGCCGTTGCCGAAAATCATCATCGTTTCCCGAGTCTCCAGTGACGGTATCTCTGCCGTCGCCGCCTTTGACGATATCGTTGCCATCGCCGCCACTGATGAAGTTGGTTCCACCGCTGACGAATACGGTATCGCTGCCGTTGCCGGCATAAATGCTGTCATCGCCGCTTTTGCCGTCAATATGGTCTATGCCGTCTGCGCCTTTGATGCTGTCGTTGCCCGTCGCCCTGTACTAGAGGTAACGCTGACGGATTTGAAAGCCGGCGGTTTCGCTGGCGTAATAATAATTTGATCGGGAATATTGCTGGGTTCCTGACGGGTACTGAGGTAACTTTTCCGGATGATCAACGGCGGACGGGTCGAAACCGTCGCATTTCCGATGATGTTGTTGCCGGATAGGGCGATGCGCTTTGCCGTTTGAAAATCGGCAACGTCTGAGTAATGGCTGCAGTCGGACAGGTTGTCGGCGATGATGTTGTTTTTCGACTTTGACGTTTTTGATTGCGCCATGCTCTTCTTCAAAGTCGATAGAGCCTTTTTCGCGTCCGTATGTGTCGGTGCGGGTACCGTTGCCGATGTCAGATTGTCCCGAACCGAAATACCTTTTTGTTCAGGTCAAAATTGTGTCCCTTGGAAAACGGTGTTGAGGCGTATGCCCGACCATGCGGCGTTGTCGCGAATCAGGTTGCCGCTATTTCAGTGTCCGGCGCCACCGAAGATGCCGATACCTGCCGCGCGCCAGCCGAGTTCGACGGTATTGTTCAGAAAAACGGTTGTTTTCGGCTGCTTTGGATTCTGTTTGGTCTGCAATGCTCGACCATGTCGCCAGACCGTCGTCGCCGTTGCCTCGGATGTTGGAATTGATGACGGTCGAATGGCTGGTTCCCTGTGCAAAATTAATGCCGTCTGCGAGATTGTTCCTGATGAGGGGCGTTGAGACGGTCAGCCCGTCTGTGTAGTGCAGTGGGTGTTCATTGTCCACTGGCGTAAATCGCCGGTCCAGATGCCTACTTCAAAAATGCTCAATGGCGATGTCGTGGATGGACGAGCCTTTGCCAGAGTGCCGGAAATGCCTTTGTGGTTGGCTTTGTTGATGGAAACGGGATGTCAAATTTGAATCCATCGACAGATTGCCGGAAATCAATATTGTTGCTGCCGTGTTCAAAGCACGATGCCGCCGCCTTTTTCACTGTGCCGTTTTCAAAGACGGGCGGTTCTGCGCTCGTGAAATGCGGTTTGGTATGCCACCTGCCGGCGCCGCCGATGCTGATTCCTTTAGGGGCATAGACGTGGGCTGGTGGTCGAAATCAAACTGCCCTTCGAGAATGTAAACGGATTTTTCCGGAGGTTTTTGCCGATTCGATTGCCGCGTCGAGGCTTTCGAATCATCGATTCCGTCGTTTGCTTTTTGCGCCGAAAATCGGTAATGCTGACGCTGTTTGCGGGCTGTTTGATCGCAGTAGGGGCTTTTTCAATTCAACGAAGTCGATACCGACCGGGTGTTGCCTGATTTGTTGACGATGGTAACGGTGTCGCCGCTTTGGATGGATGTATTTTTCAACAGCGTCCCCACTTCGTCGAACTGAAAGCGGGCGACACGGTCGGCGGGTAGGCGTATCGTGGATTTTGATGTCTTCGCCTGTGGTGCTCATAATTTTCCAAATACTGCCGGTTGTGTTTTGATGATAAATCGAGGTTGGCTACGGGCTTTGCTCGTTTGCATTTCAACTTTGCCGGTTTGCCCGTCGGGAAACGGTATAGCGGAGGGTGGCGGCATCCGCATCCGCTTTTTGCTGTAAACGAAACGGCGGCATTGGCCAGCAGGTCAACGTAAGACTGTTTGCTAGCTTCGTGGGCGGTGGGTGTGTGGAAGCGGCTTTCTTTGACTGTTGCACCTGCTGAGAGTGTACCCTGGTCGGCTTCTATAAGTCGTGTATGCGGCTTTGGCACCGTGGCGAGGAGGATCGTAGGTAACAGTTTCTGACATTAATATGTTCCTTTTGAAATGATCTGTCATTTTGAACGGTGAACGACAATAGACAGTACAACCGCTGAAAAGTTCTATGTCGATTTAAAAAGGAAACGTCGTCTGAAAAGGTATCGTTCAGAAGGGATGCAGATGATGTGTTCTGTTTTTATTCGGAAACCGTTGCACTTCAAATACGAAGGTACGGGGTTTTCACGACGGCTCGTCTGAATCAAACAAAGCCTCGGCACGCATACAGCAGCCCGCCCGCCAATACGGCTAGGCCCACCGCTGCCCAATACGCATCGGCATCAGCCGACCGACTTTGCCAGCCGCAGGGCGGCGAAAACCGACCGCGTAACTGCCGAAAGCAGAACCACGGAAAATTGCAGGCTGCTGTCGAGGTGCGGCGGTGGCGCGGTCGGATTTGTCCATCACCAACGCCAGTATCACCGGCAGCAACAGCGTGTAGCTCAGGCTCAGGGCGATGATTTGCGCGGGAGGCAGCGAAAGGGTGGACGCGGGCGAGCGCGTCGATGGCGGTCATGGACGCTAAAAGCGGCAGTTGCAGCGCGTAGAGCAGGAAAACGAGTTTGCGGCGCGGATAATTGCACGAAAACCAGCCCGACAGCGGCGTCACAATCAGGCAGGCAACGGGAATACCCACCGCCAGAATCCCGCCCGTCTGCTTCGGGGTGAAGCCCCAAATCCGCCAACTTGGGTACAAAAGTCGCCGCCGCAAATGCATACGGGCGGCAACGGCAAACGAGCAAAACCAGCCACCGCCAGCCGTTTCAGGCTGCCGCCAAAGGAGACCAGTCGCGCCGCCAACGCCGTCAAACCGCCTTGCGCCGTCGGGCTTTCCGGCTCTCGGTAGCACAGAAGTTGCAGCAGCATCAGCAGGCTGAACGCCAGCATAAAGCCCGCCGCCGCCGTCTGCCCGTATTCCTGATACAGCCACAATACCAGCGCGCCGCCGATCATCTTGCCGCCGCGCTCCCATCGTCTGAATCACGCCGCCGAAACCGCGTTCGCGGTGCGGCAGGACGATGCACGACAAGCCCCAGCATCGCGCAGCCGTACACCGCTGACATTGCCGAGAGTAAAACGCAGCAGGTCAAAAGCAGCAGAAGTTCTGTGTGATGTCGGTACAGGCCATCAGCCCGAACACCGCCGAAAAGTCCCCAGCGTCGCCGCCAGCAGCCAGCCGCGAAAACCGCCCGAACCGCCCCGCTGGCCGCCGCTCCATCAGCGCGGCAAACAACACCTTCGCCGCTTCGATACCGCCGATTAAATGTATCCAGCTCAGTTGGTTCAGGCTGTAACCGTGGTTTTTCAAAATAGCGACCAGCGCGACCAGATAAAAACCGGTCAGCGTGAATTTGTAGGTGCTGCCGCCGATAGAGCAGCAGCCAGTCGCGCGGGGCGGGGATGTAGGGGTTTGTTGGGACATGGATGGCTCCCTATTGCGAGTGTACGGGAATGATGTGTGGTGCGGTAGGTCGTCTGAAACGTTTCAGACGACCTGCAGCTCTGTCTACATTTTCAAAGCAGTTTTTCAGACGACTTTCGGGGCTGTCTGAAATGGAAAAACAGCAGCCCTTTTTATCCTTTCATCACCCGAAACGTCAGATTAATCCGCGGCTCTTGGATGCGGGTGCTTTTTCAGGATGGTGTGCAGCCAGTGTTTCTGCGTTTCGCCATGCATCAAAATGAGCTGTCCGTGTTCCAGCCACATTTCGCGTTTTCCTTGCTTTCTTTGTGTTTGAAGGCGAATTTGCGCGTTGCGCCGAGGCTGAGGAGGCGATGGCACTGTCTTTGACCAGCCTGCCCTTCGTCGCTGTGCCACGCCATGCCTTCGTTGCCGTTGTTAGCGGTTGAGCAGGCAGGAGTTGAAGCGGGTGGGGCAGATGTCGGTGATGGCGGCTTCCGCGGTTTTGAGTTCGGGCAAGACGCCGTCCCACGGCAGGGCGATGCGGTTTGCGCCGGAATAACCGTAGTTGTAGGGACGTGTCGCCGTACCACGCGACTTCGCGGGCGGTGATGATGTTAACTTGCCGTATATCACGGCTTCGTCGTGCCGCCAGGGAATATCACGCTGCAAAGATTTCAAAAATAACGGTCGGCTTCGGCGACGGTGAAAATCCGTCCGAAATTGCTGACGATGCCGTCGTAGGGCAGGAGGTTGGCGTGCGGGTTGGCGGTTTCTGGGAAGAGGTCAAGCGTCATCAGCGTCTCCCAATTCGTGCGCCAATATCGCCATTTTGCGCCCGCGTTGCCAGCGGTAACCGCCGATGATGCCGCTTTCGCGGATGACGCGGTGGCAGGGGAATGAGTACTGCAACGGGATTCTGTCCGACAGCCGTCCCTACGGCGCGCGCGGCGTTGGGCGAACCGACGGCCTGCGCCACTGTGCCGTAGCTTTGCAGGCTGCCTGCGGGAATATCGAGCAGCGCCTGCCAGACTTTGAGCTGGAAGGGCGTGCCTTTGATGTGCAGGGTAATGCGGCCGCACTGGGTGCGGAAGATGTCGGCGGCGGCGGTGGAACGCGGTTTCCTGCCCGATGAGGCGGGCGTTCGGATATTCAGCGCGCAATTCGTTCAGGGCGGCGGAAGGGTCGTCTGAAAAACGCGCATGAAGCAGATGCCTTTGTCTGTTGCTGCGCCAACAGGTCGCCGAAGGGCTGGAATCAGGCTGTAATGGTTGTAGGCCTGCTCCGCCGTTTTTGTATTCACCCGGAGTCATTTTTCGATGCCGACAAATAAGCCGTGCAGCCGCCCCGTGCCGCTCAGTCCGCCGCATGCGCCGCTTCCGCCACGCTTTCGCTATTTTTTCAGGGCGGCCTTTGGCGCGGTTGATGCTGATGTGTTGCAGCATTTTTTTCGGGCTAATGCCCGCCCATGCGGAAAATTCGCGCTGCAAATGTTCGGGACTGACGTGCACTGCCGCCGCCACCTGCGCCAAATCGGGCTGCTCGGCGGCATGGTCGTAAAGGTATTCGATGGCGCGGGCAATGCGGAGGAATTGGCGGGTTTGATTTAAGTTCATAAATTATCCTGTCGTTGTATGGGATAGGATAGCCTGAAAGCCGACAAGAAACGACCCGATTGTTGATGGAAAGATTGTTTGTCTGTCTGAAATTCATCAATAATCGGGTCGTCTTTATATCGCGGCTTCCTTAAACTTGCATCGTCTTTAACCGCATATGTAAGGAACGTTATGTCAAGCTTATTGAATTTGAACAATAAAACCGCCGCCGTTATCGGCGCGTCGTCGAGTATCGGTCGCGCGGTTGTACTGCTGTTGGCGGGCACGGCGCAAACGTTGTCTTATGCGCCCGCCGTGCCGACAAACTGGAGAAACCGCCGCACTGATACGCGCACGCGGCGGACGGGCTGTTGCCGTGGCAGGTGACGCAGTGCTGCCTGAAACGCACGAAGCCGTCGTCCATGCGGCAGAGCGAGAGTTCGGCAGCTTGGATATCGCCGTGAACAACGCGGGCATCATCGGAGCGTACAAACCCTTGGCGGAACTTTCGCCCGAAGAGTGGCGGGTAACGCTGGACGGAAACCTGACTGCTGCCTTTTCTGGGCGCGCGCAGCCAATTTCCCGCTATGCTCGCACGCGGCGGTGGATCGATTGTGTTCACGTCCAGCTTTGTCGGCACCAGTTGTGCCCTGCCGAACAAAACCGCCTACGGCTGTGCCAAAGCCGCACTTCGCTGCTCTGGCAAAAAGGCATCACCGCCGATTATGCCGCCCAAAGGTATCCGCGCCAATGCCCTGCTTCCCGGCGGTACGGATACGGAAATGATGACTACCGACCCGCAGCAGCGGGCATGGGCGGAAGGGTTGCATGCGGTCAAACGCATCGCCCGACCCGAAGAAATTGCCGCTGCGATTTTGTTCCTCATTAGCCCGATGGGTGGCTTTTGTAACGGGTACGGCGTTGTTTGCGGACGGCGGAAAATTCGGCGGTGAAAGTAATAGACCGTCTGAAGATTAAACGCTTCGGCTCAAATCTGCCATAAACGCCTGCCGCTGTTCGGCGGTGGTTGTCCATATTGCCGAAGTTGAGCCAACGGCGTTTGGCGATACCGATGCCTTTGAGCGTGTGTCCCACCATCGCTTTGCCGATGCCGTTGCCGCCAAACCATTTCAGATACCATGTGGGGGCGGTGGACGTGCTGATGACCAGTGCTTCTTTGATGTGGGATAGGTTGCCTTTCAAGCCTGTGGCAGTGGGGACGTAGGCGAATGTTTTCAGGAAAACTTTGTCTTCAAATCCTATGACGATGGCGGGCATATCCGCCCACCAGATTGGAAAGATAAAAATCAGGCGGTTGGTGGTTTTCAAGAGTTCCTGATAATGCAAAACCAGCGGGTCAAGGGCTTTGCCTTGGTTGAACAGGGCAAGCTCTTCTTTGGTGTAGGCGGGATTGAAACCGTCTGCGTATAAGTCGATCAGGCGGTATTTTTCGCCTTTTTCGTCCAACAGTTGCTGCACACGCCGCAAAATGCCGTAATTGAAGCTTTGATCGTAGGGATGGGCATAAATGATTGTGGTAAATGACATTTTGTACTCCTGAAAGTCAGTTGCCAGTGTTCCCATGCTATCAAAAGAATGTCGGTTTGCCCAAATCCGTATCAGGGCAGGCAAGGCTGAGTGATGGAACTGCTGCCGGAGCATGGATTCTGTTTTCAGACGACCTTCAACGCTTCTTCCGCCCGCAGCAGGGCGGTTTGCTCGTCGGCTTCGACGATGTAGTTCACGCCCAGCGCGGGGGCGAGTTTGGACGATTGTTCGCGGAAGAACGCCAGTTGCGTCGCGTCGGGTTCGATAGAGGAGCATGGCGGCGCAGCGTTCGGCGAGTTGCGGCCGGTGTGCCTTTATCCATTCGATGTAGGTTTTGCGGTCGGCAATGCGCTGTTCGTCGCTCACCTGCCGCCGCATCGGTGCGCAGACGGTGGCAAAGCGGCGGTTTTGGTTTAACAGGGTTTCGAATTTCGGCCAGCCAGTCGGCGAAGTCGGCGACGTGGGTCAGGTCGGTCAGGTAGATGGTGCCTTCGGGCAGAGTTTTGGCAGGGGTGAAGTAGTGCATGGGGTTCCTTTGGGTGTTTTTGGGGGTTGGGCGCAGGTTGGATATTGTTGATGATTAGACTTCTTGTGTCGTCATTCCCGCGCAGGCGGAATCGAGACCCATCCGCACAGAAACTTATCGGATAAAGAGTGCCTTCGAGTCTCCATTCTGGATTCCCGCCTGCGCGGGAATGACGGCAATCGATTGTTACGGCCGTTTCAGACGACCTTCGTTATTCCAGTAACCGTAGGTAGGGACATTGATGCCCGATCTACGTTTTTCAGACGGCCTCCATCATTTCAGCTTCGTCTAAAACTTCCATTCCGCGCTCACGCCTACGCTTCTGGGGCGTTGGTAGAGTGCGTCTTGGCGGTCGGCGCTGGAAATGAATATGGGGCGGCGGCGGTTGAACACGTTGTCGGCGTAGAGCGAGATGCGGCCTTGTTTGAAGTTGTAGGCGGTGTAGAGGTTGACTTGGTTGTACGCGCCGATTTTGCCTGATTCGGCATTGTCGGCGGCGGAGTAGTAACCGCCGTAGAAGCGCACGTCGCCGCCGGCTTCCCAGCCTTTGTCGTTCAGGTATTTCACGCCGATGTTGGCGGTGTATTTTGGGCGCGCGGCCGAGTTTGTTGCCTTCGATGCCGCTGTCGGGATAGCTTTTTGATTTTTGGTGTTGAGCAGCCCCAGTCCGGTGGTGAGTTTCAGGCTGTCGGTCGCCTGCCAGTCGGCAGCGAGTTCCGCGCCGTAGGTGTGGACTTTTTGGCGTTGCGGATAACGACGGAGTTGGTGCCGAGATAGAAGGGGAGCTGCATGTCGCGGTAGTGGTTCAGGAACAGGTTGCCGGAGAGTTGCAGGCGGCGGTCTGCGCTGCGCCAGCGGGTGTACCACTCGTAGTTGTTCACATATTCGGGCTCATAAGTGTGAGGTTACGACGGGGCGGCCGAAGGTGATGCCCGCGCCGCCGGGGTTGTAGCCGCGCGCGGCTTTGATGCCGCTGACCCATTGGTCGGTGGGTTTGAAGGCGATGTCGATTTTTGGGCAGGGAACACGGTCTGGCCTTTGTCTAAATCAGGTGCAGTGCGCCGCTGCCGCCGCTTCGTTTTGTGCGTTTTCTTTTTCAATGCGGGCGGCGGCCGTGATGTCCCATTTTTCGCTGGGGCTGTATGTGGTTTCGGCAAACAGGGCGCGCACGCTGTTGCGGTCGTCAAAGGTGTTGCGGCCGCCGACGCTGCGGATGTCCACCCATTCGTCTTGTTTGCTGCGGAAGTAGTGCAGTCCGGCAAGGCCTCAGACGGCCTTTTGTTTGAAAAATGCAATACCGGCTCCCATTGCGGTTCGCGGCCTTTGAGTTCGGCGGGCACGCCTTGCGGGCTGACGGTCATCGGCAGGTGCAGCCGCTCGTTGTGGTAGCGGCCGTAAACCAGTTTGTTTTCCAGTTTCAGATAGTCGTTAAGCTGCCACGATACGTCCCAGATGCCCGATGTCGAGCCGGTTACGAACACGGGCTTTTCTTTTAAAAAACGGCGGCTGGCGGTGTTGCCCATGATTTCGTTTTGCGGCGCGCGCGAACGGATGTGGTTCAGCGTCAGGCGGCTGTAAAATCAGGGATGGTTTTCGGGCGTGAGCAGGAGTTTGAAAGCGCACGTTGGTGTTTTCCACGCGGCGCGGGTTGCCGGTCGGCTCGTAGGGACACGAACGGCTCGTAACTTTCGCGTTGCTGCCGCTCCGCGCTCAGGCGGAAGGCAAGGTTGTTTTTCACAATCGGACCGGACACTACGCCGGCGATGTTGCGCGTTTTCTGGTTGCCCAAACCCAAGCGCAGCGCGCCTTCCCATTCGTCGGTCGGGTCTTTGGAACGCATCACCACCGCGCCCGCCACCGCGTTCTGCCCGCGCACATGGCTTTGCGGCCCGCGCAAGACTTCACCTGCTGCATGTCCCACAGCGACTGCGTGCCGAAGAGCGTATTCATTGTAAGTGGCGGGCGGCCGTCTATGGACAGGTTCAGGCGCGGCCGCGTGCTCGCGAAAAACGCCACCGCACCGACGGCGGGGCCGGAGCCGTCCACGCCGCGCACGGTCGGCAAATCGTTGCCGCTGCCCAAGTCCACCGTATTCACGGTTTGTTTGAGCAGGTCGGTCGCGGAAAGGTTGTGGCCGCTGCGGTCGATGTTCGGCGTGGGTGAAAACGCGGTTGGACGTGGCGGTTTCAAAGCCGCTGCGGTTGATGCGTTCGCCGGTTACGACGACTTCTTCCAACTGCACTTGTTCCAGCGTCTTGCAGCCGCATCGGCGGCATAAATCCATTCGGAGGCAAAGGCGGCGGCAAGCAGCAGCGGCAGGCGGCGGAGGGTAGGTTTCTGCATTTCCTTATCCTTTCAGACGACATACGTCGGAGCGGATTGAACATCGAGACAATCCAACCGCTCCGTCAGTATACAAATATTTGTTGTTTACACATTTACATAAAACAAACTATTAATGTAAGTATAAGAAACAAAAACAGGAATGCAAGTGTTTATCATTCACTTTACTTGTTCCTTTTTATAGTGAACCATCTAAAAACAATTCCCTCTCCCGTTCGGTGGGAGAAGGTTGTGGGAGGGCGATTCTGCGGCCTTTATGAATTTGGCCTGCTAAGCATTCGACAGCCCCTGTCCGCAGGGCGGAGCGAGAGGATAAGGAAAGAGGTCGTCTGAAACGCCGCCATATTGCTGTGCCGCCGTGGGGAAATATGATGAGTATCCGACTTGCGGATAACTTTAATGAAAACCCTTTATGAACAAAATCAAAAACCTTCCTACCGTTATGACTGCCAGCAAACAACAAACCATCACCGACACCGCCCGCCGCCTGTTCCGCGAACACGGCTTTTCCGCCGTATCCGTAGGCGGAATCTGCGCCGAGGCCGCCGTCAGCCGGGTTACCTTTTACAAATATTACAGCGGTAAAACGCGCTCTTGCAGAAATCGTTACCAAACAGAAAAACCGCGTCCGTGCCGAATTTGAGAAATCTGCTTGCACGGCAATGCAGCCTGCGCGAAGCCGCCGAAGCCGTTTTCGCCCTGCAACGGCAATCGTTCGACGAGCTTTATTCCGCCGCCTTCCTGCGCGATATCGAAGAGAACACCGATTTGGAGCTGGAGCGGTTTTTCCACGAGTTGAACGAAGAAAAATACGCCTTTATGCGCGGTTTCTTCCATACCCGCAACAACGCCGCCTGATCCAGCCCGTTGCCGGTGGAACTCATCGACCTGATTCATCCGTCAGGCGGATATATTGATGCGCCATCCGCAACTGGCCGCGCTTTATGCCGCTGCGCCGCAAAAGCGCCTCAAGACGTATTGGGATTGCTGCTGCGACGGCGGGAGAAGAAGGAAGGAACGAGGGAGGGTTGAGTTTTTGGCGAAGGTGAAAAGAGATTCGCTGCATTTCTCGATAAACGTCGTCTGAAAACGAGTGTCGATTTTCAGACGACGTTTTATTCGCACCTGAGATTGGCACTAGAGCTGCATGGGTTTGCCCTGATGCAGGCAAATCAGGCAGGGAATGATTTAGTGAATTTGTCGGCGGAATATCTTCAGCCCATGCTGCGGTATTGGACGGAATCAGGCGTTTCGACACAAATTGGACACAGTGCGACATGAAAATACCTTGCTTTACGCAAGGCATTGATTTGATTGGTGGGTCCGGTGGGGTTCGAACCCACGACCAAGGGATTATGAGTCCCCTGCTCTAACCCCTGAGCTACAGACCCGTTCGAGAGTAGGGGCGTATTGTATCATAAATTATTCCGCTTACAAGGTCGTTCTGAAGATATAGTGGCTTAACTTTAAAACCAGTACGGTGTTGCCTCGCCTTGCCGTACTATCTGTACTCGTCTGCAGCTTCGTCGCCTTGTCCTGATTTTGAGTTAATCCACTATAATGTGTCTCGCTGCTGCCGACCGGCTTTATATTAGATCATTTGGGTTGTACTGCCGCGGTAGACTTGTTTTGACTGTGGTTTGCTGCTTTGGGTGGAAAAGCGGATTTCGGTGACCGATAATTTCCTGTCCAATGGACTAAATGTAAATGTTTGGAAAAATAAATCTAAAGTTATATTTTGATAGTTTATACTGTTTTGACTTAGCATTTTATTTTCAAAAGGATTTAATCTGATCGGCAGAGCTATGGTGGAATAGGGGATTGAATATTGAGAAACAAAGGTAGGGCGGTCGGTTATTTTGACTGGTTTGGGCGGGTTTCTCCACAATCAAACAAGGTTTTTATATGGCAACACTCCGCTGCTTGATGCCAGGTTGGTTGCGAGACGTTTTTGTCTTGATTTCACGGCATTGTGCGGATGTTTTTGTCTGGGCTTTTCGTCCATAAGAAAAATGAACTACAAGGAAAAACAATGCGCCGCTTACAATTCTATCCCTCATCCTGCTTCCCGCTGTGTCTCACGCCGCTGATTTTGACGGCGCGACGCTCAGTCTGTTTTGGGGTGCGCCGTTCGCGTTGATTCTTTTTGTGTCTATCGCGTTGGGTCCGCTCTTTTTTCGCGCATACCTGGCATCACCATTTCGGCAAGATTACGGCGTTTTTGGACGCTGCTGTTTTTGGTTCCGTTCGCCGTTGTGTTCGGTTTCGGGCGGGTGTACGCACGGTTGCCCATGCGTTGGTTGAGGAATATATCCCCTATCCCTGCTGCTTTTGGCTTTGTATACGATTTCGGGCGGAATTTTGGTTTGGGGTAAGCTCAATGGTACGCCTGCGTTGAATACCGGGTTGCTGGCGGCGGGGACGGTGATGGCGTCTTTTATGGGGACGACCGGTGCGGCAATGCTGATGATTCGTCCGCTGCTGAAAAGCAAATCATTACCCGCAAGAATAAGGTGCATGTTGTTATATTCTTTTATCTTTTGGTGCGCAAACATCGGCGGCGGCCTGACGCCGTTGGGCGATCCTCCGCTGTTTTTTGAGGCTTCTTGAAGGGCGTGGATTTCATGTGGACGGTGAAAACACATGTTGATGCCCGTATTGATCAGTACGGTGGTGCTGTTGCTGGTGTTTTATATTATCGACAGCCGTTATCGCGCGTGAAGCCAATGTGGAACAGATTCGTCAGGAAGAGGAGGTCGATGAAGATTTGCGCATTGCCGGCAAATGGAATTTCCTGCTGCTGGCGGGCGTGGTCGGTGCGGTTTTGCTGTCCGGCTTATGGAAGCCCTGATCATCCGGGGTTTTGAGATTTTGAGGCAGCCACTATGCGCTTTGCAAAACTGGTGCGCGATGTGATTTTGCGCTGGTGCTGACCATGGTTTCGCTGCTGATTACGCCCAAACAGGTCAGGGCGGGCAATGAATTCAATTTCGACCCGATTGCCGAAGTGGGCAAACTGTTTTTGGGTATTTTTCATTACGATTTCCCTGTTTTGGCGATTTTGAAGGCAGGCGAGGCGGGTGCGCTGGGCGCAGTGGTGTCGTTGGTGCATGACGCTTCGGGCAATCCGATTAATACGATGTATTTCTGGATGAGCGGTTTGTTGTCCGCATTTTGGATAATGCGCCGACTTATCTGGTGTTCTTCAATATGGCGGGCGGCGATGCTCAGGCGCTGATGACGGGGCATCTGTTCCATTCGCTGTTGGCAGTATCCATGGGTTCGGTGTTTATGGGTGCGCTCACTTATATCGGCAATGCGCCGAACTTTATGGTTAAAAGCGATTGCCGAGCAGCGCGGCGTGCCGATGCCGACTTTCTTCGGTTATATGATGTGGTCGGTGGGGTATTGATTCCGCTGTTTATACTGCACACGCTGATCTTTCTTTCGTTTGGCAGTTGTTCTGATTCCTAAATCTCAAAAGGTCGTCTGAAAAACCTGATTCTTGTGATTCGGTTTTCAGACGACCTTTTGTATTCTCTGCCAGGGATTAATTTGGGGCATCAATATCTTGTAATTTTATTGGAGGGCTGCTTTGCGCGGGATTCGGGGCAGAAGCTGGAAAAATCTGCGTAAATCTGACATAAGGCGGGCTGTTCTGCTAAAATCAAACGTTTTTACAGTTTTTCATTTTAATTGTTGTTTTTCCGTAAGTAAGGCTTTTACTTTCAGACGACCTTCCCCATGCTTTGCCATTTCAAACGTCGTCTGAAAAAGTTGGAACATTTTATTCTGTTTAACTCATCACAAGTAATGCAAATCTATGATTAAAATCAAAAAAGGCCTAGACCTGCCCATCGCGGGCAGACCGGAGCAAGCCGTTTACGACGGTCCGGCCATTACCGAAGTCGCGTTGCTTGGCGAAGAATATGCCGGTATGCGCCCCTCGATGAAAGTCAAGGAAGGCGATGCCGTCAAAAAGGCCAAGTGCTGTTTGAAGACAAGAAAAATCCGAGCGTGGTGTTTACTGCGCCGGCTTCCGGCAAAATCGCTGCGATTCACCGCGGCGAAAAGCGCGTGCTTCAGTCGGTCGTGATTGCCGTTGAAGGCGATGACGAAATCGAGTTTGAACGCTACGCGCCCGATGCGTTGGCAAACTTAAGCGGCGAAGAAGTGCGCCGCAATCTGATTCAATCCGGTTTGTGGACTGCGCTGCGTACCCGTCCGTTCAGCAAAATCCCTGCCGTCGATGCCGAGCCGTTCGCCATTTTTCGTCAATCGCGATGGACACCAATCCGCTGGCGGCAGACCCTGTGGTCGTGATCAAAGAAGCCGCCGAGGATTTCAGACGAGGTTTGCTGGTGTTGAGCCGTCTGACCGAACGCAAAATCCATGTTTGTAAAGCAGCCGGTGCGGACGTGCCGTCTGAAAAACGCCGCCAACATTGAAACACACGAATTCGGCGGCCCTGCATCCCGCGGGTTTGAGCGGCACGCACATTCATTTCATCGAGCCTGTCGGCGCGAATAAAACCGTTTGGACCATCAATTATCAAGACGTGATTGCCATCGGACGTTTGTTCGTAACAGGTCGTCTGAATACCGAGCGCGTGGTTGCCTTTGGGCGGTCCCGCAAGTCAACAAACCGCGCCTCTTGCGTACCGTTTTGGGTGCGAAGGTGTCGCAAATTACCGCCGGCGAATTGGTTGATGCGGACAACCGCGTGATTTCCGGTTCGGTATTGAACGGCGCGATTGCACAAGGCGCGCATGATTATTTGGGACGCTACCACAATCAGATTTCCGTTATCGAAGAAGGCCGCAGTAAAGAGCTGTTCGGCTGGGTTGCGCCGCAGCCGGACAAATACTCGATTACGCGTACGACCCTCGGTCATTTCCTGAAAAACAAACTCTTCAAGTTCACGACAGCCGTCAACGGCGGCGACCGCGCCATGGTTCCCATCGGTACTTACGAGCGCGTGATGCCGCTGGACATCCTGCCTACCTTGCTTTTGCGCGATTTAATCGTCGGCGATACAGACAGCGCGCAGGCTTTGGGTTGCTTGGAATTGGACGAAGAAGACCTCGCTTTGTGCAGCTTCGTCTGCCCGGGTAAATACGAATACGGCCCGCTGTTGCGCAAGGTGCTGGAAACCATTGAGAAGGAAGGCTGATTATGGGCTTGAAACATTTTCTGGAAAAATCGAACCGCACTTCCTGCCGGGCGGCAAACATGAAAAATGGTATGCCCTCTATGAAGCTGCGGCGACGATTTTCTACACATCCGGCGCGGTAACGCGCAAAGCGGCACACGTCCGCGACGCGCTCGACTCCAAACGCATGATGATTTTGGTGTGGCTGGCTTTGTTCCCCGCCATGTTTTACGGTATGTACAACGTCGGCGCGCAGGCATTCGGCGCGTTAACGCCCGATTTGCTGCAACAAAGCATCGCCAACGACTGGCATTACGCCCTTGCCAACGCTTTGGGCATCAATATGTCGTCTGAAGCGGGCGTGTTGGGCAAAATGCTGTTCGGCGCGATTTACTTCCTGCCGATTTACGCGACCGTATTTATCGTCGGCGGTTTCTGGGAAGTCTTGTTCGCCACCGTGCGCAAACATGAAATCAACGAAGGTTTCTTCGTGACTTCGATTCTGTTCGCCTTAATCGTTCCGCCTACGCTGCCGCTGTGGCAGGCCGCCTTGGTATTACCTTCGGCGTGGTGGTTGCGAAAGAGGTATTCGGCGGTACGGGTAAAAACTTTATGAACCCTGCGCTGGCAGGCCGTGCCTTCTTGTTCTTCGCTTATCCCGCCAATATTACCGGCGACACCGTTTGGACGGCGGTTGACGGCTATTCCGGCGCAACTGCGTTGGCTCAGTGGGCGGCACACGGTTCAGACGGCCTGAAAAATGCCGTTACCGGTAAATCCATCACTTGGATGGATGCGTTTATCGGTAATCTGCCCGGCTCCATCGGCGAAGTATCCACTTTGGCGCTTTTAATCGGCGGCGCGTTTATCGTGTTTGCCCGCATCGCTTCTTGGCGCATTATTGCCGGCGTGATGATCGGTATGATTGCCATGTCTTCGCTGTTTAACTTCATCGGTTCGGACACCAATCCGATGTTCAGCATGCCTTGGTATTGGCATCTGGTTGTCGGCGGCTTTGCCATCGGTATGCTGTTTATGGCGACCGACCCCGTTTCCGCTTCTTTACCAATGTCGGCAAATGGTGGTACGGCGCGCTAATCGGCGTGATGTGCGTGTTAATCCGCGTGGTCAATCCGGCTTACCCCGAAGGCATGATGTTGGCGATTCTGTTTGCCAACCTGTTTGCCCCTGATTTTCGACTATTTTCGTCGCACAAGCGAACATCAAACGCAGAAAGGCGCGCAGCAATGGCTAAGAAATTCGATAAAGACAGCTTCAGCGGCACGCTGATTGTGGTGTTGGCGGTCAGCCTGATTTGCTCGGTCATCGTAGCGGGCGCGGTTGTCGGCTTGAAACCGGTGCAGGAAAAACAAAAGGTTCAGGACAAGCAAAGCTACATCCCTGAGTGTTGCCGGTTTGCTCGATAAAAATACCGACATCAGCAAAACCTTTGCCGACCGCATCGAACAACGCGTGGTCGATTTGGCGACCGGCGAATATGTGAAAGACGCGCCGAAAGACTTTAGCGCGCGCGTTGCTGCCAAAGACCCTGCGCAAAGCATCCAAATCAAACCTGAAGACGATTTGGCAGGCATCAAAGCCGCGCCAAATACACCGAAGTTTATTTGGTAAAAGGCGATGACGGCAAAGTCAGCCAAATCATCCTGCCTAGTGCACGGCAACGGTTTGTGGTCGGTCATGTACGGCTTCGTCGCCATCCAACCCGACGGCAACACCATCAACGGCATTACTTATTACGACCAAGGCGAGACTCCGGGCTTGGGCGGTGAAATCGGCAATCCGTTGTGGCAACAAAAATTCGTCGGCAAAAAACTCTTTGACGAACAAGGCAAACTTGCCCTGCATGTTTCCAAAGGCGGAAGCTCGGACAAAGAGCATGGCGTAGATGCCCTTTCCGGCGCATCGCTGACTTCAAAGGCGTACAAGGCTCGTTTGCCCTACTGGTTCGGCGAAAACGGCTATATCCCCTACCTGAACAAATTGAAATCAGCAGGAGCACAATAATGGCTGATATGAAACGCTTGAAACATTTTGATGTTTTCACCCTTTATCGACAACAACCCGATTGCCTTGCAGGTCTTTGGGTATTTGTTCGGCGCTGGCGGTTACCACCAAACTTCAGACGGCCATCGTGATGGGTATTTCCGTCAGTTTGGTAACCGGTTTTTCCAGCTTCTTCATCTCGCTGGTGCGCAATTACATCCCCGAACAGCATCCGCATTATCGTGCAGATGGCGATTGTCGCGTCGCTGGTTACGCTGGTTGACCAATTGTTGCAGGCCTATGCCTACGAATTGTCCAAACAGCTCTCCGTATTCGTCGGCCTGATTATTACCAACTGTATCGTGATGGGTCGCGCTGAAGCCTTCGCCATGAAAAGAGCCGCCGCTGGAAAGCCCTAGTGGACGGTATCGGTAACGGCGCAGGTTACGGCATGATGCTGATTATCATCGCAACCATCCGCGAGCTTATCGGTTCAGGCAAACTCTTGGCTACACCGTTTTCCAAACCGTGCAGGACGGCGGCTGGTATCAAACCAACGGCCTCTTCCTGCTGGCACCGAGCGCGTTCTTCATCATCGGCTTTTTGATTTGGGGTTTGCGCCATGGAAACCCGAACAGGCGGAGGAATAAGACATGGAACATTATTTAAGCCTTTTTGTGAAATCCGTCTTCATTGAAAAACATGGCGCTGTCCTTCTTCTTGGGCATGTGTACTTTTCTGGCGGTATCGAAAAAGTATCCACCGCATTCGGCTTGGGCGTTGCCGTTACCTTCGTACTCGACTGTCCGTCCCTGCCAACCAGCTTGTTTACTCGCTGCTCAAAGACGGCGCGATTGTCGAAGGCGTGGATTTGACCTTCCTGAAATTCATCACCTTCATCGGCGTAATTGCGGCTTTGGTGCAGATTTTGGAAATGTTCTTGGACAAATTCTTCCCGCCCTCTATAACGCGCTGGGTATCTACCTGCCGCTGATTACCGTAAACTGCGCGATTTTCGGTGCCGTTTCATTTATGGCGCAGCGCGAATACAACTTCGGCGAATCCGTCGTGTACGGCTTCGGCGCGGGCTTGGGCTGGATGTTGGCGATTGTCGCTTTGGCGGGCATTACCGAAAAAATGAAATATTCGGACGCTCCCAAAGGCCTCAAAGGACTGGGCATCACCTTCATCTCCGCCGGCCTGATGGCGATGGCGTTTATGTCGTTCTCCGGCATCCAGTTATAAGAAAGGATTCGGCATGGAAATTATTTTAGGTATCGTGATGTTTACCGTCATCGTCTTGGCTTTGGCACTGATGATTCTGTTTGCCAAATCCAAGCTGGTGAGCGAGGGCGACATCACCATCAAAGTCAATGATGAAAAAGAGCTGACTATGCCCGCCGGCGGCAAACTGTTGGGTGCGCTTGCCAGCCAAGGCATCTTTCGTTCCCCTCCGCCTGTGGTGGCGGCGGTTCGTGCGGACAATGCCGCGTTGTCGTGAAAAGCGGCGGCGGCGACATTCTGCCGACCGAGTTGTCCCACATCAGCAAACGCGAAGCACGCGAAGGCTGCCGTCTGTCTTGTCAGGTCAACGTCAAAACCGACATGGACATCGAAGTACCGGAAGAAGTGTTCGGCGTGAAAAATGGGAATGCACCGTCATCTCCAACGACAACAAAAGCCACGTTCATTAAAGAACTCAAACTTGCCATTCCCGAAGGCGAAGAAGTCCCATTCCGCGCCGGCGGCTACATCCAAATCGAAGCCCCGCCGCACACTGTTGCCTACAAAGACTTCGACATTCCCTAAGGAATATCACGAAGACTGGGACAACATACAATCTGTGGCAATACGTTTCAAAGTGGACGAGCTGATTTTGCGCGCCTACTCCATGGCTTCGTATCCTGAAGAAAAAGGCATCATCATGCTGAACGTGCGTATCGCCACGCCGCCTCCGCGCGTACCCGATGCGCCTCCGGGACAAATGTCGTCCCACATCTGGTCGCTCAAACCCGGCGACAAAGTAACCATCTCCGGCCCTGTTCGGCGAATTCTTCGCCAAAGACACCGATGCCGAAAATGGTATTTATCGGCGGCGGTGCAGGTATGGCGCCGATGCGTTCCCACATTTTTGACCAGTTGAAAACGTTTGAACTCCAAACGCAAAATCACCTTCTGGTACGGCGCACGCTCCAAAACGCGAAATGTTCCTATGTTGAAGACTTTCGACCAACTCGCAGCAGAGTTCCTGAACTTTCACATGGCACGTCGCCTGTCCGACCCGCTGCCGGAAGACAACTGGGACGGCTACACAGCTTCATCCACAACGTGGTTTACGAAAACCACCTGAAAAACCACGAAGCACCGGAAGACTGCGAATTCTAGATGTGCGGCCCGCCAATCATGAACCAGTCCGTCATCAAAATGCTCAAAGACTTGGGCGTGGAAGATGAAAAACATCCTCTTGGATGATTTCGGCGGTTAAAAGTGACCTCAATGCAAAAGGAAGAAACCTCGGTTTCTTCCTTTTCGACTGATGTGTAATTGAACTAGAGTAGGGTGTTGCCTGCCGTTATCCCTATTTGTCGAAATAACCGGAATAAGTTGCTCCTCATCTTATCCGCGATATCACTCAAATTTCTGCCTTGCATTTTTGAAAGGCATAGGCGATGAGATGGATTAACTGACGCGGTACGGCGTTGCCTCGCCCAGCTCAAAAGAACGAGTTATCTAGGTGCTGAAGCCTGAAGTGATCGGTTCCATCCATCTGTACTGTCTGCGGCTTTCGTCGCCCTGTCCTGATTTAAGTTAATCACTATAACGGAAATCAACTTTTCATCAAAGTATAGTGGATTAAAATTGCAATGATACAGCGTTGCCACGCCCTTGACCGCACTACCGACGGCGGGCGTGCTGCCTTGTCTCATAATCCACATGAAAGGTCGTCTGGAAAACGGACTTAGCGGGTTTTGCTAACGTTTTCAGACGACGCTGTTTCAAACTGCTCTGGCGTTTATTCAATCTTTTAGTCGGCAACCGCCATCAGGCTGGCGTTGCCGCCGGCGTGATGGCTGTTGACGCTGCAGAGATTTCTTTCAAACCTGCGGATGTGAAAGCCTTGTTCGGACGGAAGGATGCGGATAAGGCGCCGTCGCGGTTTGCCAGCTCGCGCTTGCGGCTGCTGTCCAGCGGGCTTAGGGCGGCGACGATGCACCTGTGCTTTCAGGTTTGCTGTTGACTTACAGCAGGCCTTCGAGTCGGCGTGTAAGAGGCAAGCGGGCTGTCCGGGTTCGACGACGTTTACGATGCCTGCGGCGGCGAAAGTTCGGTCAGGCGCAGAAGGCTTGCAGGAGGCTGCGCCGTGTGCCGAGACGCGTTTGGGCGCGCGCCAGCTCATGGCGTTGCGTTCGCCGGTCGGTCCGACCAAGACGGATTCTGCTGGCGCAGGGTGCGGATGCGGGCGTGTCCCAATGCTGATGCCGCTGCTTTTTCTCGTCCGCATTAAAACGGCAGCTTGTAATCAGGGCTTCAAGGCGTTTGAGCGCGACTTCGTCCGCTTGTCCGATACGGCTCAGCGGCGGGGCAGCGTTCGGGGATGCGGGTCAGTTTTGCAGATAGAACGAACCGCCTGCTTTCGGACCTGTACCTGACATACCGTGTCCGCCGAGACGGTTGTACGCCGACGACGGCGCCGACGATGTTGCGGTTGACGCTAAACGTTACCCGCTTCGATGCGTTCTCGGATGCGTTGACCGTGCCTTCGATACGGCTGTGTACGCCGCTGGTGACGCGCGTAGCCTTGCTGTTGATTTCGGTCGATGATTTGGTCAAGTTCGTCGGCACGTTGGCGGACAACATTGCAGGACGGGACCGAAGACTTCGCGGGTGAGTTCGTTCAAATTGTTGAGTTCGAACAAAATCGGCCCGGCACGAAAGTGGATTTCGCAGGATCAACGTCAGGCGGCTTTGACTTCGTGGTAAGACGGCAACGCCTCGGCATCTGTTGATGTGCGATTGCGGGTTTTGCTGCGCTTCGGCATGCAATAACGGGACCTACGTCGGTGGTGAGCTGAACGGGTTTGCGACGACCAATTCGTCCATCCGCGCCTTTGATATGGCGAGCATCTTGTCGGCAACATCTTCTTGAACGCAAAAGGATACGCAGGGCGGAGCAGCGTTGTCCCCGCGCTGTCGAAAGCCGCGAGTTGACGCGTCCAAGCAAACCTGCTCGGGCAGCTCGGTAGAATCGACAATCATGGCGTTTTGACCGCCGGTTTCGGCAATCAATACGGGGCTGTCGTCGCGTTGGCAGAGCTTTGTTAGTCAGTTGCGCACTTCGGTCGAACTGGTGATAATCACGCCGCCAATGCGCGGGTCGCCCGTCAGCGCTGCGCCGACGTCGCCTGCGCCGAGGACAAGATGCACAGGCGGAAGTCAGGATGCCTGCTTCCGTGCATCAGGGAAACGGCGTAGCTGGCAATCAGGCCGGTTTGTTCGGCGGGTTTGGCGATAACGGTGTTACCGGCTGCCATGCGAGACTGACTTCGCCGGTAAAGATGGCGGCGGGAAGTTCCACGGGCTGATGGCGACGATGGCGCCGACGGCTTTACGGCATCTTTGGGCAGGGTGTTTTCGGCTTCGCCTGCGTAGTACGGCAGGAAGTCGACGGCTTCGCACTTCGGCGACAGCGTTGTTCAGCGTTTTACCTGCTTCGCGCGCGCAAGCATCATCAGCGCGAGGGTGTGCTGTTCCAGCAAATCGGCAGCGGCGCGGGCATTCGGCGCGCTCGGCGGCTGGCGTTGCGCTCCCATTCAGGAAACGCGGCAACGGCTGCCGACGGCTTCTTGGGCAAGGCGGCATCGGCAAAAGCGACCGTGCCGACGATGTCATCGTGGTCAGCGGGGTTTTAATCGGTTGCGCTCGCCTGACATCGCAGGCTTTTACCGTTGATAATGGATGCGGCATGAAGTCTTGCGCGGCGGCGCGGTTGAGTTTTCTTGAAGCTGTTTGGCAACACGGTTTCGTTGCTGAAATCGACGCCTTGAGAGTTCGGACGACCCCTGCCGTAGCAAATCGCGCGGCGGCAGCGGGCGTTGTGCAGGTGGATGCCTTGTTCGGCGATGGTGTCGAACGGGCTGCGGATCAGCGATGTCGATGCTGATAGTTTTCATCGAGCGATTTGGTTGACACAGGCGATGAGTTCGCGCGTTTTCAACAGGCGGCGCACCAGTAGGCAAGTAAGGGTTTCGTGTGTACCGACCGGGCGTACACGCGCACGCGGCGGCCTGGGTTTTGCGGGACCGACCGCTTGGTCGTACCAGGTTTCACCCATACCGTGCAGGCATTGCTGTTCAGTCGCTGCGTTTTGCCCATTTTGGTAAATCGCGCCCAAAAGGTGCTAGGGCGTTGTGGGTCGAATGTGCGGGAGCGGCGTCTTGCGTCAGCAGTTTTGCGCGCAGGCGAGGTAGGAAGATGTCGGTATGGACTTTGCGGGTGTAGGTCGGATAGCCGTCCAGGCCGTCCACTACGCCCCGTGACTTTCGCTGTCCCAGTACGCGCCTTTAACGAGGCGGATCATCAGTTTTTGGTTGTTGCGGCGGGCAAGGGTCAATCAGATAGTCGATGACGAAGGGGCAGCGTTTTTGATAAGCCTGAACGACAAAAGCCGATGCCTTTAACCCGCCAAATCGGGGTCGAAACAGAGTGCCCATCAAATCCAAAGACAGCTCCAAACGGTTGGCTTCTTCGGCGTCGATGTTGATACCGATATCGTATTTTACCCAAAAAGGAACAGCTCTTTCAGACGAGGTAGAGTTCGCTCATGACGCGTTCGTGTTGCGGGCGCGCGAGTAGCGCGGATGGATGGCGAGAAAGTTTGACGGAAATGCCGTTGCCTTCGCTAAACACCTTGTCCGGCGGCATCTTTGCCGATGGCGTGAATGGCTTGAACGTAGTCGTTGTAATAGCGGTCGGCATCTTCTTGGGTGTAGGCGGCTTCGCCCAACATATCGAAGGAGAAGCGGTAGCCCATTTTTTCGCGCTCTTTGCCGTTTTGCAGCGCTTCTTCAATGGTTTGTCCGGTAACAAACTGTTTGCCCTAACAGGCGCATGGCGTAGTTCACGCCTTGGCGGATCAGGGGTGCGCCGAGCGCTTTGCTGACGGGCGGTTCAGAGCCGAACCCATCTGCTTGTCGCTCGGCGCGGTCAGTTTGCCGGTAATCAGCAAGCCCCATGCGGCGGCGTTGACGAACAGGGACGGGCTGTTGTTCAAATGGCTTTTCCAGTTGCCTTCGGAAATTTTGTCGGCAATCAGGCGGTCGCGCGTCGCATTGTCGAGAATGCTGCAGCAAAGCTTCCGCCAGACACATCAGCGCAATGCCTTCTTCGCTGGAAGCGAAAACTCGTGCACATCAGCGCATCACCCACTGGCACTGGTGCGGCTGGCAACGAACCTGCGTAACCAAACGCGCGCGAGTTCGGACGCCGCCCGACGCTCCTCATCGCTCATCTGGGCGCGTTGCACGCTATCCTGAACGGCTTCGATTTCGTCGCGGCGGTAAGCATCGCGTGTAATCGCTTGGCGCGAGTGGCGTTTGTCGGAGAAAAGCAAAAGTCAAACATTTTGGGGTTCTCCAAAGTTTTTATGATGATTTTCAGACATTTCATCCGCTTTTCGAGTCGTCTGAAAAGATTTAAACATATAGATAATATCTTAATAAATTTATGAAGGAGCCGGACAAGCAATTTATCTCAAAAACAGGATTTTTGCTTTGATAAAAAGCAGATAGAGCCAAAAGTGCATTATCACGCGAGCATCAATATAAAATAAAACCTGCGCTTCCCGTATAAAAATTCAGACGACCTGCGGTCAACGGCGAGGTCGTCTGGCTACTGTTTCGCCTCGCGGTATTCTGTGTCCGCTTTTTCAAAACGTTCTTGGATTTCACGAGACGGCTCTTTGTCGGTCAGTGAAACCAGAACAGCGATAATCAAAGCGAGGCGATGAAGCGGGGACGATTTCGTACATAGTCACAGTACCGGTTTCATGTGCAGCCAAAAGCGGGTTTTTGACCCCACTCCGCCCACGCCACCGCAGTCAGCGCGCCGGCAGTCATGCCCGACAAAGCGCCGTATGCCGTCAATGCGTTCCACAGTACCGACAGAATCTGCAATCGGACCGAACGCCGCGCCGAAACCTGCCCACACGCATAAGACACCAAGCCTAAAACTTTGCTCTCAGGATCGGACAGCAATCAGAATAGAGATACTGTGCAATCGCCAACACCATCAGACGAGCCCACCCATACCAATTCTGATTGCGGCGCATTTTTACATAGCCTCTGTAGAAGTCTTCGGTAATCGCGCTGGAGCAAACCAAAAAGCTGGCAAGACAAAGTGGACATGACCGCCGCCAAAATCGCGCTCAAAATAATGCACTGCAATCAGGGGTTGAACAGTAAAGTAGAAAGCGCGATGAAGATACGTTCGTGGTTGCCGTGCATGGAAGCGGTTTGGTCGGGGTTTGCACCAAAATACGCAATGCCGAAATAGCCGACCGCCACTGCGCCTGCCAGACACAACACCATCCAAGTCGTACCGATGCGGCGTGCGAGACCAGTGATTTCGCGCTTTCAGCCGCCATAAAGCGCGCCAAAATGTGCGGTTGGCCGAAATAACCCAAGCCCCATGCGGCAGTGGAAATAATGCCGATGACGGTCGTAGCGGCAAACAGACTGCCGTATTCGCTTGCCTGTACTTTGCGGCAGCGATTTTTGAATTGCGGCAGACATTTGATTCCGCACCGCCAGACCAAATAGACCATTACCGGCGTCAAAATCAGCGCAAAAATCATCAAAAGCTTGCAGCGTATCTGTCAGCTTACTGCCAAAAAGCCGCCAAGAAGGTATAGGCAATGGTCGCGCCCGCGCCAGCCCACATCGCCTGTTTATAAGTCATGCCTTCAAACAGACTTTGGAACGGGTTGCCCCCGCCACAATGCCCGAGCGCAATAAATCGTGAAGAAAAACAGAATAATCAGCGCGAAACGCACTTTCATCAAATGTCGCCGCGCGCGAAGCGTGCGGGGAAAAATAATCCGGCGGCGTCAGCGCATTGTTGGCATATTCGGTATGTAGCGCGCAGACGGCCCCGCCACCAAAAGCCAGTTGAAATACGCGCCGACCAGGCCGATAACGATCAGCCTCGTTCAAACCCGCTCAGATAAATCGCCCCGGGCGGGCCGTCAAAAAGCCAGCCGACATATCGGACGCGCCCTGCCGACATCGCCGTAACAAACGGACCCAGCTGCGCCGCCAAAAATATAATCATCGAAATTGCGCGTGGAGAAATACGCGTGCCAGACCAATCAAGAGAACGGCAATCAGATGAGATTGCAAAGTGATATACATGGGATTCATGTACTATTCCTCATCTAAAACTTCAAAATCACGGGCTGATGAGATTACAGGGCAATCCGCCCAAACATTTTCTCTGAGTGAAATACGGCAAATTTCTATCGTAAGCATGTAGAAATAAATCATTTATTAATTCAATTAGATATGTAATTAAAACATATTAGATTGTAAATAATCCGTTTGAGGATACCTGAAAACAGATGAGCTTGCAAAGCTCATGATGACCGTTGCTTGCGGTTTTGCTGAAATATTTTCAAACTATATTAAAAACATTGGTTTACAAATTATCTTGAAAAATATTGCGTTTAAATAGGCTTGAAAGCTATCTTTCTGAGCATTTGGAAACGGATGCCGGATTGAATGTAATCAGACAACAAGTTAATCCACTATAAATCGGATAGGGTTTTAGGGAAGTCGATGTGAGGCAAGGCAGGGGTCGTCTGAGATACCAGACGACCCCTGCCTGATCTGTTAGGCGTGGATAAAGAGCGGAATCCGGTTTGTGCCGGTTGTCCGAAAATATAGTGGATTAAATTTAAATCAGGACAAAGGCGACGAAGCCGCAGACAGTACAGATAGTACGGAACCGATTCGCGTGGTATCCAGCACCTTAGAGAGATCGTTCTCTTTGAGCTAAGGCGAGTAACGCTGCCCTGGTTCTAAAGTTAATCACTATATTACATTATCTTTATTGGATTTCTCTATGTATTCCGCGTTGTTTCACTATGCCGCGCTTTTATTTTTGATAACAAAGGGCTTTTATGAACCATTTGGGTTTCCCCATTGAAACCGTCGCCGTTTTCGTGATTTTTGTCTGTGGGCGCGATTGCCCATCGATTTATTCGCCCCATAGGGACAACAAACCGATGTCGCTGAAAAGATGCCGCGATATGGTCGCTGTTTTGGGTATTGATATCGATTTTGTTCGGCGCATTTTTATGGGTTCATCACGGCGGTGAAACCGCCAGCCTGTTCTTCCTACCGGCTATGCTTTGGAAAAAGTATTGTCCGTGAATAATCTATTTTTAATGATGGCGGTTTTGCTTGGTTTAAAGTGCTGAGGGCCGCCACCGCGTTTTGTACTGAGGGATTATCGGCGCGATTATTTTCCGCATGATTTTTGTCGCCATCGGTGCCGGACTGTTGGCATTAGGGGCCGATTGTGGAAGTGGTTTTGCCGTCATTGTCGGCTACCGCCGTTATGATGCTGCGTCGGGATGAAGAGGAGGGCGAAAGAAAGATGCCGATTATTCGAACATTTGGCATATCGTGCGGTCCATCGCTTTTTCCCTGTGTTCCCCCGTCTTTACGAGCCATTTTTCTTAAAAAGGCGAGAGTTGAAAAAGCGCGACAAGTATCGAGGTGCGAGCGAGGCCGGCGGGTGAACCTCAAGCATCCTGAAAATAACCTCGTCCAGAAAATGCGTAAAAGGGACAGTTGGTCGCGACGCCGCTGTTTTTATGTTTGGCAGTGATTGAGTTGTCGGATGTGATGTTCGCGTTTGACAGCGTACCTGCGAGTGATGCGGTATCTAAGAACCGTTGATTGTTTACGGTGCCGCAATGTTTCGCCATTTTGGGCTTTGCGTACGCTTATTTCGTATTGGAAGCGTTGAAGGAGCTGTTGGTTCATTGGAAAAGAGCAGTGGTCGTATTGCTGTTTTCATCGCTGCCAAGCTGGATGTCGGCGAAACAATCATATGTTCCATCACGGATGGGACATTTTCATAATACGTCTTTGCTGGTTGTATTGGTTGTGCTGACCTGCGGGAATTGCAGCTCTTCATTTTCCTGATAAGAAAAATAAAGGTAAAAGCCGATTCGTGACCCGCTTCGTGCAGTAAAAACGGAACAGTACGGATTTGCGACCTCTGAAAAGCGCTTCAGGCAGCGGAAGTGATCTCTCCGGCTGCCTGAAATGTTTAATGCTGGCTTCCATCCGTTCTGCGCGCCATTTTCGCATCAATCCAGCGTCACCGCCGGGCTGTACGATTTTTGAAACAGTTTATCCAAATCATTCAGATAGTTGGTTGCATTCGGACTGTTAATCACCACCACCACGATCGTGGGTTTGTCTCCCAGCCAATATCCGGCGAGGCGCGTACATCTTTGAGCGTGCCTGTCGAGCGCAGGGCAGGGCCTGCCTGTTTGAGGCGGTATTTCAGCGTGCAGTCTTTGCCGGCAATGGGTAAAGGTATCGATGAAGTCTTGTTGAACGGGCTGAAATAGGCTTTTCCAGCATTTGCGCCAACATATTGGCGCGCGCGTTCACGGCGGATGAGGGCCCGAACCGTTTTCCAAGACCAAGTTTTCGTATCTACGCCCGCGGTAGCCAATTCGTTTTACGGCTGAAAGGGAGCTTGCTGCAAAGCGGAGTTGCCGGAATACTCGCCTCCCAATTTCAGAGCCACGGGCGCGCAATCAGATTATTCGAATATTGTTCATGTCCGTCAAAAATAGCGAGACATGGGTTTGGTTAGTGTACCGCCAGCGTTTTGGCATGAGGCGGTACGGATGCGGCCTGATGCCGTCGGTAATTTCTCCGCCTGAATAACGCCATTGGTTGATAAAACAGCTTGCAAATTCGCATGTTCAACATGTTGACGTACATTCATTGCCCAAAACGATTCCGGAACTTTGCCGGAAATATGCAATACGCCGCCTTTATGGTTGCGCGCATATGGTTTTACGAGGCTTTGCAGGATGCGTTTGATGGTGTGACGTTGATTTTGTTGTCGATTTTAATGTCGGGGAGGGGCGGGTTGGTCATGCAAAGATCCACACCGCCATGTCATTGCGTTCGGTTTTGACCGATACACGACTTTCGTAAACCAGCATATGCGGGTCGGGCGGCGTCATAAATGAAAGCCGACATCGGATTCGAAATCGCTCGGATTTTGAATATCTCCCCCATAATGGCGGTCCGGTACCAAAGCCGCCGGTGATTTTGCGTATGCCTTATCGCGCGCAAATTGCTGCGCATCGATCGAAAGCCTTCTTGGTCGAAAACAGGGGTCTCCGCTGCCGACCAATAAATATCGCCTTGCAAGGTATCCGCCTTGAATCGTGCCGTCGCGCGAATTGGGTTGTCAGCGGTAATCGCCGCCCAAAAGCTTTAAATACGGCAAACGCTGTAACCAGCTTCATAAGGTTGATGCGGGTTGACGGCACATTCGAACGGTGGTCGACAAGACGTTTCCGCTGTCCAATTCTTGAACATGCACGGAAATTTCGTCTTGAGGGATGCGGCCGAAAATCGATGGCAAATGCCTGCAAAGAGGGATGGACAGCCATAAAAGAGCGGCTGTTTGTCTTAACTTCACGTAGTTCTGAAAAACACATAAAAAGCATAATTATAAAAACGCAAGGTCGTCTGAGAAAAAACGAGGATCTGGCTGCCTGACGGATGAAAAAAGTTGTTTCTTATGGATAAAATGTGTCGCTATTTCGTTCCGTGCAGACAATCGGTCGTAGGGCGAACATGATGAAAAATCTGTTTTTAAAAACAATATGAGTGGATTAACTTTGAAAGCTGGGACAAGGCGGCGAGCGCGGGCAGTACAGATAGTACGGCAGGCGAGCAACTCCGCTGGTTTAAAGTTGTCCCAGGAATACGCTGTGCGACTGCTCCAGAAATGTTGCGCTTGGCGCCTCAGAAAATCTTTGGACTTCTATCAAAATGTTTTAGGCATGTCTTTGCTGCGCCGTCACGATTATCCCGAAAGGACGGTTTGCTGGCGTTTGTCGGTTATGGTAATGAAGCCAATACCGTATTGGAATTGACGACAACCGGGATACGGAAGCTACGATATCGGCAACGCTTACGGTCATATCGCGGTGGAAGTGGATGATGCGTGATGAGGGCTTGCGAACAGGTCAGAACAAAAAGGTGGCAGAAAGTTGTGCGCGAGCGGACCGATGATGCACGGCGACCGTTATTGCTTTTGTGGAAAGATCGACGGTTATGAAAATTGAATTTATCCAAAAACGTGCGGCAATGATTCGGTGAAATACTGATTTTCCAATCGTCTGATAAAGGTCGTCTGACCCTTCTCAATCAGGGTTTTCAGACAACCCTACATGATTTACTCTGCAGGCGGCATTTGGGCAACGGTTTTCCTGCGCCCATGCCATGGTTTCAGCAAAAGCGCGGGACGGGCGAGATGTTTTGGCGGCGTAGCGTTGCAGTCATCGGGTTTTCATCGGCGGGCAATACCTGAGATTTTGCGTTAAGAGCAGAATCAGCCGGAATAGTACGATCCAGCGCGGTAAAGCTGTCGCCGATAATGTAGTCGCGGTTTTTCAAATGTTCGCGCAATGTGTTCCATGCGGTGTCAAAATCGCCGTAACCGATTTGGCGGCGGCGCTCGGGCGTATCGACAGGCAGGTTGTGCGGTTTGTTGAAGGCTGCGTATTCGAGGTGCAGCGACAGGCACATCCAGCGGTAGTATTCGCCGCGTTCCAATGTGCTCGGCGAGGGATGAGGTGTTTGTCGGGGAACTGTTCCGCCAAAAAGGTAATGATGGCGAGCGATTCGGTCAATACGGTATCGCCGAATTTGAGCGCGGGGACTTGGCCTTGTGGATTGATGGCGAGATATTCGGCGGATTGAATCTGTGCGCCGAATTGGATGGGGACGACGGTGTATTCCGCGCCGCATTCTTTCAACATCCATACGACGTATGTGCCGCGTGAAAAGGGATGGGTGTAGAGCGTGATGTCTTGCATGTCTTTTTCCTTTTGCGTTGTGAATGTTTTGGCGAAACCCAGTACAGTAGGTTTCGACGACCTTTCGGTTCTAATAATCTTGATTTATGCAACAGGCGGCATTTGGGCGGCGGTTTTCCAGCATCCATGCCGTGGTTTCGGCGAAAAGCGGGACGGCGAGATGTTTGGCGGCGCCGCGTTGCACTACGTCGGTTTCATCGGCAGCACTTTCCAATTTTGCGTTAAGTGCAGAATCAGTGCGGAGCAGTACAAAATCCATCGCGGTAAAGCTGTTTCCGACGATGTAGTCGCGGTTTTCAGAGTGTTCGCGCAATGTGTTCCATGCGGTATCGAAATCGCCGTAACCGATTTGGCGGCGGCATTCGGGCGTATCGACGGGCAGGTTGTGCAGTTTGTTGAAGGCTGCGTATTCGAGGTGCATCAATATGCACATCCAGCGGTAGTATTCGCCGCGCTCCAACGTACCTGCGGCGGGGATAAGGTATTTGTCGGGGAACTGTTCTGCCAAAAAGGTAATGATGGCGGTCGATTCGGTCAGTACGGCATCACCGAATTTTCAGTGCGGGGACTTGACCTTGTGGATTGATGGCGAGATATTCGGCGGATTTCATTTGCGCGCCGAACTGGACGGGTACGACGGTGTATTCCGCGCCGCATTCTTTGAGCATCCATACGACGTATCTGCCGCGTGAAAAGGGATGGGTATAAAGCGTGATGTTTTGCATGTTTCTTCCTTTTGCACGATGAATGGTTTTGGCAAAACCCACAACATGGGTTTTCAGACGACCTCATCAATAGGCGATGCTTTTTGCCGCTTCGTTCAAACCGTTTTCCAAAGATTCCAGCATGGCGGTATAGCCGTCGCCTTGTTGCGGGGTGGTAACGTCAAACGGTTTGTTGCGCCCGTCCGGCCACAGGGCGTAGCCGCTGACGGTAGTCTGCCCCTGATAGCTGCCTTGGAAGGCTTCGATATAGATTTTCAGGGTTTGGCTGCTTTGGCTGCGTGAGGCGGGAACGAAAGTATGGCGCGGGTTGAGGCGGTTGAGTTTGTTGCTGAAGTTTGCCGCCAACGCGCCGTCAAGCAGCGCTGCCCAAAGGTGGTTCTTCGCCAGATTCACATGATACGCGTCGGTTTGGTAAACGAGGGCCGCCGTTGGTAAGCGGTTCGGCAAGGTTGACTTTGACCGCGATTTCACTGCCTTGCGCCGCCGGCGGATGTATTGGCTGTCGGGCAGGACGAAATATTGCGGGCTTTGCGCGGTGCCGCAGGCGGCAAGCGTCAGGGCGGCGGCAATCGGGAAGAGCGCATTATCGGCTTCCTTTCGGGATGGGGTCTTTGCTGCTGCTGTTGAAAAATCAGCGCGTTGGGTTTTTCTTTCAGGTATTAATGACGGGCTGTACGTCTCTGAGGGTTTTGTCCAAACTTTGCAGGGTATTTGTACGTCGCCGTAGATGGGTGATTGCGGCGATACGCCTTGCAGGGTTTGACGCAATTCTTTCAGGGTTTGGTTCAGCTCGTTCGGAATGTTTTTGCGTTTGCGGTTTGCCGACCAGTTTGTCAATGGAGCTTAAAGCGGCATTGGCAGATTTGAGGTGGATTTGAGTTCGGCGAGCGAACCGTTCAGCGGCAACGGTTTTATCCAACGGCAGATTGTTGAATTTTTCTCAACCGATCGCCACTTTGCCTGCAAAGTCAGTCCAAACCGCCGCCTGTGTGGCAATGACGGTATCGCCTGCGTAAACGGGTGTGCGGTCGCAGCTTAGGCGAAGACGAAGGTTGGTCGGTCAGTTCGACCATTTTGCTGCCGGTAATCAAAGTTGTTGCTGGAAATGGTGGCGGTCAGACCTTTACCCAAAGCAGCTTGGAATTGTTGTTTCAATGTTCTTTGCTTTGTTCGTCGGCATTGATTTCCATGCGCGACGGCTCGATGCGGATGCGCACGGGAATCCAGCCGTTTTTCAAACAGATGCAGGCTGTCGTTGCGGTCGAAATAGGGAACGTCGGAAACCACGCCCACATTCAGTCCCTTTATATTCGACGGGCGAGCCTGCGGTCAGACCGCGCACGGACTGTTTGAAAAACGCGGTGTAGTACAGCGAACGGTTGTCGGGCGAGGTTTGCCACTTCGCTGCGGCTGTCGTAAAGCGTGAAACTGTCTTCGCTTTTTCACATTTTTGCTGTTTTTGGTTTTTCGGCGAATCAAACGAAATCGCGCCGGACAGCAAGGCGAGCAGAGGGGCGGAGTGAGTTTCCGCCGCTGCCCGTGGTTTCGATATTGATGCCGCTCTCCAGCCAGAAAGCGGCTTTCCGAATTAATCAGTTTGTCGTTCGGGCTTTGGATGAAGATGGTGTAATGCACGGTTTGGTCGGCAGGCTCGAAATGCGCTTTCACCTGTCCGACCATAAAGTTTTCATAAAAAGTACAGGGCTGCTGACGTTGAGGATTTTGTCGTTTTGACCGACCAGCTTCAGGCGCAGGCCGCTTTGCCCGATGGCGGCAATCGGCGGGATGTCCTGCGCTTCAAATACATCCTTCGTTTCATTGCTTTTTGCCCGGCGTGAACGCGATATACGAGCCGGACAGGAGCGTGCTCAAACCGGTTACGCCGCTTTGGTCGATGCGCGGTTTACCACCCAAAACTGCGTATCGCTGCGGATGAGGTCTTTCGCATCGGCATTGAGCTGAGCGGTAACTTCCACGCCTTTTTGGTCGTCGCGCAGCTTGATGCGGGTAACGTGTCCGACATCGACGTTCAACACTTTAGTCACCGTATTGTTGACTTCAATGCCTTCCGCGCTGTCCATCAAAAAGCGTGACGACCGGACCTCGGTTGCGGATGTCCTTTACCAGCAGCCAGCCGCCCGCAATCAGCGCAATCAGCGGAATCAGCCACGATAGACGTGAAGACATTGGTTTTTGACGCGCGCGGGTGCGCGATGCGTTTGAGAAGAATCGTGTTTTTCATTGTTTCTGGTTATCGTCCGGAATCGAGGGTCGTCTGAGCTGCCGCTGCCTGTCCCAAATCAGGCGGGGGTCGAAATAATAGGCGAGACAGCATGGTCAATACCACCACCAGGCGAAATAAACCGCCGCCCGCCGGGGACGACGCGCCATGTTGGTGTGGAACGAACTCATCAAAATAATAATCACCAAAAATATCGATCATCGACCAGCGGCCGATGGATTCGGTAATCGGTACAGCACCGACATTTTCGGCGCGCTCATCGGCGGTTTGAAATAAGCAGATGCAATCAAAACCGCCATCGCGATAATCTTCAATACCGGCACCAAAATACTCGCGCTGAAAATAATCACCGCAATCAGCCTGTCGCCGTCGTTCCACATATACACAATGCCGTTGAAAAATCGTATTGACTCTACAGCGCGGTAGGGTTCGACGAAATCATAATCGGCAGAATATTCGCGGGGAAATACAGGATAAACGCCGCAATCAAAAACGCCAGCGAAATGCTCAGGCTTTTCGGGCGGCGGCGGTACAAATCCGCACCGCAAACCTGCACAGGCTGCTCGTCTTTATCGCGGAAATACAGGCAGCGGCTGCAACAGGTTTTTGTCTTCGGATGCCGTTTGTACGCATCCCCGCCCGTCAGCCTGTGGATTTTTATAATAAACCCAATGCTGCGGAATCGAGACCGAAGTCCGAATCAGCATGACCGACAGCGCAAACATCAAATAAAACGCCGAGTCGAATTCAACCTCCGCCACAGACGAGAGCTTGATATACGCCACCAAAGTGGAAAATAAAGAACACATCCACCATAATCGCATGGCGCAGCCTGACCCAAAACCCGCGTTGCAAACCGCAGCGCAGGATGCGCCCGCTCGCGCACCAACGCGGTATAAACGTACAAACAAAGCAGCAAAAACAATACCGGCGCACCGAAAGTGAGGACGAAACATCACTTCCGCCAGAAAAACCGTAATCCTGATAAATCAAAAGCCGCATCATTTCAGGCAGCGACAGGACGGACGTTACGCCAAAAGAGTTCCACGCGGATATAAACCATGCTGTACGCAAACGCCATCAAAATCAGCGAAGTCGTCGCGTAAGCCAGCGGCGCAACATAAGGATTGTTTTCCACCTCGACCACTTCATGATTGCACACCGGACAATGCGCTTCCTAGCCCCTGCCGCAGGCGCGAATATCCATGCGGTTGCCACGGTCCGGGCAATCCACCGTATGCGCCGGCAGCGATGCGTCGGGCAGGTAGGGATTTACTCGCCACCAGCGCGTATAGCTAGGAATCGGTTTCATGGAGAGGAAGAGGTCAAAAGGCGGGTATTATAAAGGGAAAACATAGGATAGCCCAAATTGCTTACATATGGGGGAGACAGTGTCTGGAAAATAAATTATGACTATGTGAATGGTATTGTTTACAATCAATTCGGGGTCGTCTGAAACGCTTTCAGACGACCCCTTACTCCTGTTGCAAATATGCGAAAACAACTAATTTATGTAAAATAATAGCAAGATTAAATTCTTGATGATGTAATAGAAATGATATATATTCTAAATTGTTTTTGTAATATGACTGATTTCATTTTGTTCATTCGTAAACGATTCTGTACCTAAATATCTCAAAATCTAAATTTCCATTCCCAAACACCAGATTTCCCCATCACTTATTTTTATTGATTCAGGCAGCCTTCATTTGAGGTCGTCTGAAAAACCTGTTGTACAGGTTTCGTCAAAACCGTCAATTAAATTTTGTAGATCATCAAGGATATTCGCATGAGCGAAACACAAAAGCTGACCTTTGCCAAACGGCTGAAGAGCAAACCGCCACCATTCACGACAGCGTGGACAATTTGGTTAGTCTGTCGAGCCGTTTCAACAAAGAGACTACATCAAATTCTTGAAGCTGCAATCCGTGTTCCACAAAGCGGTCGATCGTCATCTATCAAAAGACCCCGAATTGAACAAAGCCATTTCGAGCTGGAATACATGGCGCGTTACGACGCGAGTAACGCAAGACTTGGCGGTTTGGGCGACAAACCTGACGAATACGGCAAACCGCTGCCGCACGAAGCCGGCAACAAAAGCCATCGGCTGGCTGTATTGCGCAGAAGGTTCAATCTGGGCGCAGCATTTTGTTTAAACACGCAAAAGCTGGATTACAACGGTGAACACGGCGCGCCACCTCCTCGCATCGAAACGGACGCGGCAAACATTGGCGTGCCTTTTGTCGAGGCATTTGAATGCTGGACTTAAAGCGAAGCGAAGCCGAAGGCGATTCAAGAGCGCAAAAGATGCGCGTTTGCGTTCTACAAAGTCGTTCTGCGCGAAACCTTCGGCCTGCCTGAAGCGCGAGCTCCAGGCTTTGTTCCGCACCGCCACTAAATGCAGATTGATGATAGACCAGCGATATGTTTTCCGGCGTGTGCCGGACGGTCGATAGGTGGTTAAAGTTTAAATCGGGACAAGGCGACGAAGCCGCGACGGTACGAATGGTGCGGCAAGGGCAGGCAACGCCGTACTGGTTTAAAGTTAATCTATATCAACTTACATATGGTATGGGCAAGAAAGGCCGCTTTTATCCGGTTTCCGTTTCCGTATTTAAAATTTGATGATGCGCATCCGTTACGGATTTATATTCGTCATTGCTTTCAATATAAATATAAATGATTGTCAAAAATTTTCATTATTGAATTAAGCTGAATATTGGTCAATTTTATTGTTTCTGAGGTTTTTGAACCATGATCATCACACCTACTCCCTGTGCCGCTTGTCGGCAGTATTTTCAACAATCCCAGTGTTTTGCGGCGGATAATGCTGCGCAATCAGCGGCTGTCGAGCCCGTGCAACCGAACTGAAACGGGTAACGGTGAAAGGGCATCGCAACGCGCCGCCGCCGTGGAACGGGTCAACCTCAGCCGTATCCAACAGGAAATGATACGCGACAACAAAAGACTTGGTCGCTATTCACCGATGTCGGTCTGGCGACAGCGGCCGCCATCAAAAGGCTTTGCCATTCGTGGCGTGGAAGAGCAGCGATGTCGGCAGTCGGTATTGACGGCGAGACTGCCTGATTCGGAAGAAAACTCACTGTATGCCCGTTACGGCAACTTTCAACAGTTCGCACTGTCCATCGACCCCGAACTGGTGCGCAACATCGACATCGTGAAGGGCGCAGGACTCTTTCAGTACCGGCGGCGGCGCCGTGGGCGGCGGTGTGGTCTCAAACCCTGCAAGGACGTGATTTGCTGCTGCCGGGCGGCGGTTTCAGCGTGATGATGAAAAACGGTTACAGCAGCCGCAACCGCGAGTGGACAAAAGGCGATCGGCTTCGGCATGGATAACGGCGGCGTGGATGCGGCCTGCTGTATTCACAACGCGCGGCCATGAAAACCAAAAGCGCGGGCAACAGCTGGCTGATCGATGGAAGGCAAAGGGCGGCGGCGCAGATATCCGCGGTTCCGCCGCGGCATTCCCGATCCGTCAAACACAAATACCACAGCTTCTTGGCCAAAATCGGTTATCAGATTAGTGAGAACCACCGTATCGCGCAATCGCTCGGCAGCCCAGGGCACAATTACACGGTTGAAGAGTCTTATAACCTGAGCCGGTCTTCACTGGCGCGAAAACCGACTGATGTAAACAAACGGCGCAATGCCAACCTGTTTTACGAATGGACGCCTGATTCAAATCGTTGTCGTTGTCGAAAGGCCGAACTTCGATTATCCAGAAAAACCAAAAGTGGCGGCGGTTGTACAGCAAAGAGCTCGTTCCGATGGATTATTCCACCTGGACGCGCACCTTTCACCAATCAATCGAAGGATTTGGACGAAAGGCATACAACCGCAACGCGGACACCCACGCTTCGAAACGCATCTCACCTGCGTTGCGTTTGGACAGCCAACCGCTGCCACAACTGAAGCGCGGAACGCACCGCCTGTCGTTCCAAGGCAGCTTGCCAGCCGCCGTGATTTTGAAATTTAATACCGCGACGATTATTTCTTCGGCGAGCCGCGTCGTCGAACCACCAGCACCATCCAGCATCGGTGAAAACCACCAACTACGGTTTTCTCGCTGTCCGACCAAAGTCAATGAATAATGTGTTTTCAAGCCGCGCGGGCATGCGTGCGACCACGCAAAATGACTGCCGCAACAACTGAGATGCCGACTGTCATGCCTGCGACAAAACACCGCCGCACGCCATGCCCACAGCGGCTGAGAGCGGTTTCGCCGGTTACTGGCGGCACCAACTGAATCAGGCTTGGCGTGTCGGTTACGACATCACTTCCGGCTACCGTGTCCCCAATGCGTCCGAAGTGTGCCTTTCACCTACAACCACGGTTCGGGTAATTGGCTGCCCAATCCCAACCCGCAAAGCCGAGCGCAGCAGCACCCACACCCTCTCCCTGCAGGACGCGGCGAGGTACGCATGGATGCCCAGCCTGTATCAAAGCAACTACCGCAATTTCCTGTGCTGAGCGCGAAAGCGACCGCCAGCAGCTGAACCGGCTGCACCAGATGGATTATTACCTACGGTCTGTGCAGCGCCCCCTACGCAAAGAAAACTGGATTGGCAGATGCGAATTATCGACCAAAGGCAGGGTTCGCCGGTCTTCGAGCTGACAGGTCGTCTGAGTTGGACAGTGGTCTCTTTTGTCCCTGAAGGCTGGAAGCTGTTTGGTTCCGTGGGTTTGCGCGAAAAGCAAGCTGTCCGGGCGACAACAGCCTGCTGTCCACCCAGCCCGCTGAAGAAGTGCGGTGCCGGTATCGACTATGAAGAGTCGAGCGATGCGTGTTCTCCCGCCTGACCTATTTCGGCGCGAAAAGGCGAAAAATGCGCAATACACCCGTTTATGAAAAGCAACGGCTGTGGGGTACGCCTGCTGCAGAGTGCCAGGATTACCGTGGCTGAACAAATCGGCTTATGTGTTCGATATGTGCGGCTTCACCAAACCGGTGAAAAAGCCTGACCCTGCGTTGCAGGCGTGTGCTAACCTGTTCAACCGCAAAGACACCGCGGGATTTACCGCGGTTTGTGCAGTTCACAGCACCACCAACGGGAGTCGACCGCGACGGCAGAGGCTTGGACCGCTACCGCGCGCCCGGCCGCAACTATCGCCGTATCGCTGGAATGGAAAATTCTAAGCCGATTTTTGATTGAAGAAAACGCAAAACAAAGCCGCCTGAATGTCCTGTTTGGCAGAACGATCTCGGGCGGTTTTATATCCGTCTGTTTAAGTTTGCCGTCTTGTCCCATTCTTATAGTGGATTAACTCAACTAGTGGCGGCAGTTGCCTCGCGCTTGCCGTTTAAAACGCGTTAACGTAGTTTGAAGGAGTGCGTTTGATTACAGGGATCTTCGGAAATACCAAAGCCCGATTTGGTGGTACGGCAGTCACGCGCCATTGTCGCTGTTTGCCAATAATAATCTACGATGATGCGCGCGATCGTCGGTGTAGAAAATGCGGTCTTGGTCTTGTCCATAGCAGACGTTGCTATACGTAGTTAGTAATGGTGGGTCCGTATTGGCTGCTGCCTTCGTATTCACGTCAGCGTAGGAGTAGTAGGTATAGCGCCAGAGGTAGGCATAGCGGTCGTTTTCCGATTTGACTCCACCTTCTGTGGGTTTGACGCCATAAGGTTGATAACGGCATCGATAGGTTTTGCCGACGAAACGTTTCATACGTTTGTCGAAAAGCTGGCACAGCGACAGTGAGCAAACGAGACCGGCAAGGAGGGCTGCAGGGCCTATGGAGATTTTGGAGGGCATAATGCGTTTTCCTGTTATTAAAATGAAGGGCGGAATAATAAGAAAGGAATAGGCAATTTGGCAAGAGGCTACCCGAAAAACATAAAACGTTTTTCAGGTAGCCTCTTGGTTGACTACACTGCCTTCCTGTGATCATGCGGTGATTTCAATGAAGGGGTTGTATGTATTGGGGAAAAGGGGATGCAGGATGTTTTTCCAAAACAGGGAGGTCGTCTGAAAAGCTGTTGTCCCCATTCTGTTGTAGATTCTTTTTGCATGATCATTTCATCCTAATTTTGCTTCACTTGTCCGAACTCAATATAAATTCCGCCCTATATCGCTATAATCGCAAATCGATTATCAATGTACTCAGACGGGAAAATTCATGTCCCACAAGCCGTTTCATAAACCGAGCTTCCCAAAATCGGTCTGAGCGTGGCCTTGCGGAAACTGCAGGCGGAAGTGAAGCAACAGCCTGCAACGCGTTATCGGGTATTGCCAAGAACTGAGGGCGGAAATGCAAAGCGACGACGGTCGCGATGTCGATCCTTACGACGAACATTGCCACCACCTTTTGGCTTTTGACGACGCAACCGGAGAGTCATCGGCTGCTACCGCCTGATTACCGAAGAAACCGCTAAAAGTCGGCGGCTGGTATAGCGAACACTAATTTGACTTGTCCCGCTGAAAGACATCTTTGCCGCAAACCGTCGAACTCGGCCGCGCCTGTACCCATCCCGACTACCCGCAACGGCGGCTTGTGGTCATCTTTTTGTGGTCGGGTTTGGTCAAATTCGCATGAAAGGACAAACCTGCGCTGCATGATGAGCTGCGGCAGCATCGATGATGCGACGGCGGCAGCGATGCGGCGGGTCTGTATCATGCCTGAAATCCAAATACCTTGCGCCGTGAAAAATGGTGCGTCAAACCGCTCAATCCGCTCAAATGGGACGAGAATACCCCGTCGGACAAACCGGACGTCCGCCGCTGATTAAAGAGCTACCTCAATGCAGGCGCGTGGTTCTGCGGCAAAGCTGCCCGTCGATGAAGCGTTCAACTGCGCCGACGTGCTCATCATGATGGACATCACCGCCTGGCAGACCGTTACCTCCCAGCGTTTCGCCCTAAACCGCAAGACTAAAAGGTCGTCTGAAAACCTTTTCAGACGACCTCAACTAATAATCGGCAAATAATTGATTTTTCAGCGGTTTCTACCCACTAGCAGAATTGCACACACACAACCTATGATTGCCAAAACTACGTTTTACCTTCCGCCTGCTCTGCATCGGCATCTGCCTGCTTTACGGTATGCGAAATGTTCTTCCTGTTTTCCCTTTACGCAGCAAACGGCGCAAACTGCGCGCCATCAAGTCTGGTCGCTGCGCGTCCTCGCTTCATGCGGCATGCCAAGCTGAAACCTTCGGCACGCGCTGCCTCAGGAAGGGCAGGCGCAGTTGTTAATCAGCAACCATATCTCTTGGTTGGACATCGCGGCGGTCAACGGCGCATTTCCGGGTCGGTTTGTGGCGAAAGACGATGTCGCCAAATGGCCGGTAGTCGTATCTCGCCACGCAGGCGCAGACCGTTTACGTTTCGACGCAATAAAGGGCACCAAAGGCAATACCGCTAAAAATCGCCACGGTAACCGGCCCTCAAAAACGGCGATACCGTAGCACATTTTCCCGGAAGGACGAGTACGGAAGGTGTGAAATCCTCCGTTCAAGCCCAGCTTTTTCAAGACCGCCTACGACGCAGGCGTTCCCAGTATCCCCATGCTCTGCCGCTACGCCAATCCCGACGGCGACCAGTCCAGAACCTTCAGGCGGCTTATGTGGGCGATACCAGCCTGTGGCAAAATCCATCTGCATGATCATCAGCCAGCCTTCCAGCAGGTGGAGCTGCATTTTCTGGAGCCGGTTCCGCCAAAGAAGACCGCTATGAAACGGCGCTGAAATACACGGCATTTTGAGCCGAAATTAAAAGAGTGGGCTGACCAGGTCCAAACAAGCGAACTTTCAAACCGCTATCGAACCGTTTTTCATCAAACCAAACAATAGGAAGCCAAATGGAAGAAACATTCGTCAAACGCTGACCATCGCCAGCTCGGAGTTCCGGCGGCGGGGCGAGGGACCTGAGCGGATTTGAAGACGTTTCAGATGCGCGATGTGTTCGGCACCAGCGTGCTGACCGCCGTGACCGCGCAAAAATACGCTCGGCGTATCGGCGGTGCATCTGGTTCCGACCGACATCATTACCGCGCAAATCGAGGCCGTCGCGCCGATTTTTGAAATCGCACCTATAAAAATCGGGATGCTGGGTACGGCTCAAGTGATTGAATGCGTTGCTGAAAATCTGATGCCGTTTCGGCAAGCGCGTCCTCGATCCGGTGATGATTGCCAAGGCGGCGCGCCGCTGTTGCAGGATTCACCGTCGAAGCGATGAAACGCCTGCTGTTGCCCGATACGGACATTCTGACGCCGAACCTGCGAAGCGGAAGCCTTGACGGGCGTGCGTGATAAACCGCCAAGATGCGGAACGCGCCGCCAAAATCCTGCACAGGTGCGGCGTGAAAGAAAAGCGTGGTGATTAAAGGCGGGCATGGGCGACAGTCGCAGCGAATACTGCACCGACTGGCTGTTTACGCCGGATGACGTGTTTTGAATTTGCCGACCGCCGCTTCCCGACGGCGCATACGCACGGTACGGGCTGCGTTCTCCGCCTGTATCGCCGCCGAGCAGCTGGCAAAAGGTTTCGACGCACTCGAAGCCGTGCAAACCGCACATACGTTACCGAAGCGATTCGCAATACTGAACATCGGCGCGGGACACGGTCCGAGTCAATCATTGGGCTTATCGGGATTGAATAAGGTCGTCTGCAAAGCAAATTTCAGACGACCTCTTGCTACTATTATCAGTCAAATTTGTATTTACAATATTGGGCAAACCAACTTCAACTTCGCGGAAGAGACTTGTCATGCCTGATACGTCAAAAATGGATGAGACGGAATGTGCTTTGTCGGCACGACCGAAAACGGACACAGCGTCGTCATGGAAGCGCGGCAGCGGAAGGGCCGGGCAGAAAACGCGGTCCCGCCCGATGGAAATGCTGCTGTTGGGTGTGGCGGGCTGTTCGAGCATCGATGTCGTGATGATTGCCGAAAAACAGCGTCAAAAGGTGATGGACTGCCGCAGGCGACGGTTACCGCGAAGCGCCGACGATGCCCCGCGCGTGTTCACCGAAATCCACATCCATTTGAAGTCATCGGACACAACCTGACCGAATCCGCCATCGAGCGCGCCGTACAGATGTCGGCCAAAAATATTGTTCCGCTCTCGATTATGCTGGGCAAGGCGGCGAAAATCACCCACAGTTTTGAAAACCGTCGAAGCAGGTAATTTTCGGGCGACCTCCCGTAGCCTTTCGGGGGTCGTCTGAAAAGCGTTGAAGGCGGAATACTGTTAAAACGTGAATATAGACCTGCCCGACAGCCAGATATATTCACGCTACACTATGAGATATATCTGCTTGCTTATTGTGGATTCTCTCTCTATTCAGCTTCTTCATAGCGGCCTTGCGAGGATATTGTGCAAGCTTCACTAGGGTCCATTGTGACAATTTTAATTATATCTTGAAATCAGATTTTGTGCCTATATCGAAATGGAATCGAGCAAAAGCGATAATCAGGGGCGGGTTGCTGCGCCGCTCGACAAAAATTTCCTGTTATTTCCAAACGATATGACACGCCAGACTATGAGGAGAGCTTACTAGTGAATACCGACAGCGATACCCTCCATTGCGCCTACCCCTTCTTTATGATGCCGGCAGGCAGGCATGATTCGGGCTGTTCCGCGTTTACGCCCTGATTTTGGCGCATCTGCCGACCATGTTTTGCTGCCCGGCAGCGTGACCGAATCCGAGCTGTGCCGCCAGATGGTCTGCTCGCTGCAATACCGTGCGCGGCGCGCTGTCCCTGTTATGCGACAAAATCGTCGATTTGCAGCCCAATCGCGGCGCGTTCGTCCATGTTCCCGATTTGGGAAGGAAATGCAGGACGTGTTCAACTTGCGCGTATCGAAATCGAAAGCCATGATTTTTGGGAACCTCCTGTCCGATATGCGATTGGAAGCCCGCCTCCAGCCGCTCTACGCCATGATCGAGCGTGAAAGAACGGGCGTCCGACGGCGGCGACCGCGCGGGTTGGAACCGCCCGTCAACGCCTTCCACGTCGAACTGGCGCGCCTGATCGACAACGCAACGTCTTGTTCGACATCGTCGACACCCTGTGCGCCCGCTCTTCGCTCCTCGTCGCCGTCTTCGATGCTGGCGGCGTCATGAAAGTAAACGCACCATCAACACCCACCCATTTCGAACACCGCGAAATCCTCGACCTGCCAGCGGTCGGCGGCCCGACGCAACCGCGTAGTCAAAGTGTTGCGCAAACACTTAGCGCGTGCGTGGAGCGTTGGAACGCCAAATACGAAGCGGAATAACACGGACGCAGCAAAAGGTCGTCTGAAAACCGGGATTCGGGTTTCCAGGCGACCTTTGAGACTGGTAAAGCGAGATCGGCGGCAGCCTTTCCGATTACACGGCAAAGGCGACACAATCCGAGTCAAACGAACCGGAACGGGTGAAACGAGTCCAGATGAAACCGAAAATACAAAGGACACAGCGCATCACGTCTTCCTCTGGTGCGCGACGCTTGTTTTCGCCCGACGGCGATCGAGCAGCTTGCGGGAAAGCTGCGGACGTGACCGCAGACCATACGCTGCGCGACAGCCACAGGAGTGAGCGGAAACGCGGCGGTTGAAGCGTTATCACGGCGGCGGAGCGTCGGTCGGCGATATTTCCACGGCGTGGCGCAAAGGCGAAAGCGAAAACACTGCCAAAATAAGACGCCATCGCCCGCCTGATTGCCGCCCACATTCCCGACAGTTCGTGCGTTTGTTTATCAGTATAGAGCACGACGATGGAAGCTCACCGTTGCCGCCGAGTTGGTCGAAAGCAGCGCAAAGGCTGCGAGTTATCACCAGCTTAATATTTACGTCGCCTCGCATCACGTCCGCACGCACTCGACTACACACCGTCATCGTCACTTCCGGCGTCGTGCGCCCCTTGGACGGCGGGATTACGGGCGTGGCGACGGTCGGTCTCATCAATCAGTTTAAAGGTCGATTGTGCGCGTCGTGCGCTACGCACGGCGTGAAGCAGACGGACTCAGCTTTTGGACTACTGACTATCATAAAGTCAGCGTCGTGCAGGCGATGATGACCAGTGTCGCGGAGTCGGAAGTGTTGGGCGTGGACCACGGCAAAGTTCCAGCAGCAATGCGCTTGAGGTCGGGCTGGGCGACATCGGCTCGTTTTGACAAAGTGTTACCATCGCGTACCGGAAGCCTGCCGCCATGCAGAAGGTTTTGGGCGATGCGGGCGTAGAATGGCTGGTTGCCGAACGCATTGTGCCGCTTTTGATTTCGGGGGTTTCAAAGGTTAGCCATGAAATTCCGGGTACAATGGGAGGCGTTTTCGAGATGGCACGCGTATTGCATGGTGATGCAGGTCGTGGCAGCAATCATCGTATATGAATGTTCTTTGGTTCAGAAGAACAGTTTTGATTTATAGGTATGAATAATTTCCCCCGTATCAGCGAAAAGAACATTTTCCGGCCTTTTCATTGGCTGGCGAGCTATCATTATTATCATCGACTTCGATATGGTTCAGTCAGGCGGTACAGATCGCTTTCGAGGATTACATTGATTGCCGGTATGTTGATGCTTGTCTGCGTGAATCTGGTTTCCATGTCTTGTCTCCATCGTTTGCGACCTGCTACTGTGGCGGGCAGCGTGTGGATAACAACCATACTTTGGTTGTTGTTTGCTGATGGCGGTGAACGGTGCTGACGAGTCATATTGACCCTTGCTCCCCTAATTACGATCATCACCGGATCAGGTTTTGTGGCCTGAATGCGTGTATTTTATGTTGGTTCAGCTGATTTAGCACTCATTATCTGCCACCGCAGCCCGCTCAGCTGCTCTCTTTGGAAAATCCTCGCTTCAGCATTTTGGGCATCCATGCGCTGGTCTTTTATCAGCTTTACCGGTTTGCTTTTCGGATACCCAATCGGTACTTTGGTTATTTTGGTGTCGTTCTGTTGATGAGACGGCTGGTTGATTTTATCGATTCATCAACCGCATTCAAACGTCCGGAAGACAATACTTCCGACCATTCTAATCTGTCGATCCGATTCATGGAGTCATGCAGAAGTCTGCTGTTGACCGGATAGGTCGTCTGACCAATCATCCGTATATGAATGTCCCAACTGTCGAGAGAACGGAGTTTGAGAAAAGGCGTAGAGATGGGTCCCCGTATTAGCGATTTGCCGGCCTTTCCATTGGCGGGCGGTATCGATTATTATCATCCGCTACTTCGATATGGTTCTATCAGAGCGGTCCTGACCGGAAGGTTTTGACAGCACATTGAATTGCCCGGTATGTTGATGCTTGTCTCGGCGAGATCTGGTTTGTACCCTGTTTTGCGGCGTTTGCGTCCCGCCACGTTGTGGGCAGCTTGTGGGCGGCAGCCATCGTTTAGGTTTGGTATATGATGAAGGCGCTCGATGAGGCTCCTTTACATTCGGCGCGGTTCCAGGCGAGTTTATGGTTTCGTATTGCCCTTTATTCTATATCATCTCGCTGATTGCTTTCGTATCGCCACCGCAGCCGCCAAGCTGGCTGCGCTTTGAAAAATCCTCGCAGCGTTTGGGCGTCCTATGGAGCTGGTCTTTTTATCGGCAATGCCCGGTTGCTGCTGGATGCCCAATCGCACTTTTGATTATTTTACGGTATCGTTCTGTTGATTAACCTGCTGGTCAGAGTTGATCGATTCATTAACGGCATCAAAACGCCGGAAGGCAATGCTTCCGACCGTCGATACTCATCCGATTCGGCAATTGTCCGCGCGCGGTCGTCTGAAGCGGTTTTCGGGCGACCTCTGTCCCCTGATGACTGTAAAAGCCGCGCTGCTCGGGTAAAATCAGCGCGACATCATATTTTCGGAATGGCTCCCGACCATGCTCAATAAAGACCAGTTCGCGGTCAACCATTTCATCCGCTATCATCGAAGAAGACCTAAAAAGCGGCAAACACGAAAGCCATCCAAACCCGCTTCCCGCCCGGAACCAACGGCTACCTGCATCAGCCCGCCAAATCCATCTGCCTGAACTTCGGTTTTGGCGTATATTTGACGACTGCAGCGCGTTTCGACGATACCAGCGCGAAAAAGAAAACGGCAATACGTCACACGCCATCAAAGAAGACGTCAGGTGGCTCGGTTTCGATGTGGCGGGCGAAGCCGCGTTTCGCTTCAATTATTTCGATCAGCTTTCACGACTACGCCGTCGGTTTAATCAAAGACGGCAAAGCGTATGTCGATGATTGACGCCCGAAAAATGCGCGAATACCGCGGCACGCTGACCGGGCGGTAAAAACAGCCACCGCGACCGACAGTATCGAGAAAACCTCGACCTGTTTGACGCGCATGAAAAACGGCGAATTTCCCGACGGCAGCAAAACCCTGCGCCTGAAAAATCGACATGGCTTCAGAGCAACATCAATATGCGCGACCCCGTCATCTCCCGCATCGCCGCGCCCATCACCACACACGCCGGCGACAAATGGTGCATCTACCCGATGTACGACTACACGCATTGCATCTCCTGATGCCATCGAGAAACATCACGCATTCCTTGTGCGCTCGAGTTTGAAAGCCCACCGCCCGCTGTACGGCTGGGTGTTGGACAATATCCCGCGCGCACGCACACGCCCCGCGCCAATACGAGTTTTCCGTTTGGAGCTTCTGCTATTCCATCACGTCCAAACGCAAGCTGAACCAACTGGTTTCGGACGGTCACGTTACCGGCTGGGACGATCCTCGTATGCCGACCATTTCCGGTATGCGCCGCCGCATACACGCCCGAAGGCCTGCGCCTGTTTGCAAAACGCGCCGGTATTTCCAAATCTGAAAACATCGTCGATATGAGCGTGTTGGAAGCGCGATTCGTGAAGAGCTGGAAAAACTCCGCCCGCCTGGTGGCGGTCTGAACCCGCTCAAAGTAACCTGACCAACTTTGAAGCCGGCAAAACCCCAAAGCCGCCGTGCCGCGTTCCATCAATCACGAAGAAATGGGCGAGCGCAAGAAATCAGTGTCCCAAACCATCTACATCGAGGCGAGACTGACTTTGCCGAAAATCCGCCCAAAAGGCTGGTAATCTGACTCCGGGCGGCGAAAGTACGCCTGCGTCACGCTATGTGATCAAAGTGCGACGAAGTCGTAAAAGACGCGGCAGGCAATGTGGTCGAACTTAAATACGCAGCATCGACCACTGACACCTTGGGCAAAAATCCGAAGGCGAAAAGTCAAAAGGCGTGATTCACTGGGTTTTCCGCCGAACACGCGCCGAAATCAAGAATCGCATATGACCGCCTCTTTACGTCAGGCATCCCGATGCCGTGCGCGCGCGAAGACGACGAATACCTGCCGTTTACCGATTTCCTCAGCCCTAGAGTCCGTCGAAATCACCGCCACGAACCCGACCGCCCAAAACCTGCCCGCCGAAAAGCCGTTGGCAGTTTGAGCGTCTGGGCTATTCGCGACCGACCGCAAAGACCACCGCCTGAGCGGCCTGTGTTCCAACCGCACGGTCACGCTGAAAGACTCTTGCAGCATTGGTAATCTGTTGAGCAGCAACATACTGGAAGGTCGTCTGAAAACTGAAATCGGGTTTTCAGACGACCTTTGTTGATCAAAAGGAATGAGATGGAACGTTATTCTGTACATTTGAAACTGCTGGGGATAGCGGTGTTGTAGGGTGCATCTTGGCCGATGGGGCGGATGCTGGGGCAGTCGCTGCCGCCGCTGACTGAGCGGGGCAGTTCAGTTTGTGTTGGCTTCGTTTTGTTGTTGGGTTGGCTGTTTTGCGCGCAGTAGGTTCGCGACTTTGGCGGCTTTGTCGGCGCAGCATGGCTGGGCTTGACGCGCCGCGTCCGTCGAAGTGTGCGGCTATGCGGGGTGTTTTCATGCTGGGTTTTGCAGGCGATGCCGGCGGGTAAGTGGACGGCGGTGGTTGTGGCGGTGAATCCGTGCTGACGCTGCTGACTGGCGGCGAGCGCTTTTCGGCGAACGTTTAAATGCGAAAGATTTTGGCGGGTATGCTGCTGGCGGTCTGTGGCGCCGATAACGGCGGTAACGCAGGACAGCCGTTGGCGGTGTTGTCAGGCGGCATCAAGGCGGGAGAGTGGCTGATTTTTCCGGCTGCGTGGTCTGTTGGGCGGCTTATACCTTAATCGGACGTGCGGTTTTTGCGCAGGATGAGACGCGTTGACGGTAACGGCAACGCTGCATTCATCGGCGCGCTGATGTTGGTCGTTGGTGGCGTTGTGGACGGACGGGCTACGTTTGAAGCAATGGCGGCGATGGATGCACGCGATTTGGACGGCATGGCGTGGCTGGTCATCGGCGCGACGGTGTGGCCTACGCAGTGAGTGTTCGAAGCGTGAAAGACTTTGGGCGCAGGGCAGCGCGGCGGCGTATATTACGCTCGTGCCGATTTCGGTATGCTGTCTTCGGCGTGGGTTTGCGGCGAGACCGCTGCATCTTCAGCTGGTTGCGCGGGTTGCGCGGCAGCAGTCGGCGAGTACGACGCTGATGCGGGTACGGGCGAAGGGTCGTCTGAAAAGGTTTTTCAATAGTGGATTAACTGGAAATCGGACAAGGCGACGAAGCCACAGACGAGGTGACAGATGGTAGAACCGGTTCGCCGGGTAGCTTCGGCGCATGCAGCAGAAATCGTTCTCTTTCGAGCTAAGGCGAAGACGACGCCGTACTGGTTTAAAAGTTAATCCCATATAACGGATAAAGAAAGATGCTGCCGGTTTTAACTTTATTTGGCTGACGGTGAGTCATGCATACTGGAAGCTTGATGCTTGCCGATGATGAGCGTTGAGCTGAAAGGCCGTTGTCTAAAAGCAATGGCTGTCCAGGTTCAACGTGTTTTGCGTACTGTTTGGGCGTGCAGCGTGGAGCGTGCGGATGGGGCAGCAAAAAGCCCGAGAGCATTATGTGCTTCGTGAGGATGCGGTGGTAGATGAGCTTTCCATTGCCCCGCTGGAACAAAGTTGCATTTTTCGGTGGAAAAAGGATGTCGAATCTCACGGTGCGCAGATCTTCAAGCCCGTCCGATGGAAGGCGTGATGATTAAGGCGTGGAACCGGAAGGTTTTACCGGCCAGACCATGGGCGAAGGCGTCTCTGGAAAGCCGACGGAGGTAGCCGATCGGAAACCGGTTTGGTCGGAAGATTGGAGTGGCGTGACCGTGTGGACGCTGAGAAGATTTTGGTTGGGCCATGTGTCGGTACGAAAGGATAAAGCAGAACGCCTTACCGCCTGACGATTACCGGCTGATGGGGGTGTAAGTTGGATGGGTGCTTTCGCGCTGCGGTGCCGCAATTGGGCGAAATATGAGAGCTCCGGTTTGCATGAAGTGCGATCCCATTGAATCCGGCAAAGTTTGGCTGGCATGCGTTGGCTCCTGACAAATGTGCGCTTTACGGCGAGTCACGCTGGACGGTAAAAAGAATATTGTGGAAATGAGAGAATTGAACCCAGACAAACCGATGGCACGGGTTGCGCGTGATTTGAGCAATGTTTCCTTGCGACTTGGAATCGTGACCAGCGCCCGGATATCTGGCGAGTATCGGCCCGCGAAGAGCAAAGCGAAAATGAGTGGGTGGAAGAGCATAATGTGAAACGGCCGGAAACTTGTTGAGAGAAAACTTGTCTATCAGTATTGATAATCCGGCTTGAGTCGATCTGAGGGCGGCAACCGGCTGCTGTGCTCAGTATGTCAAAGGAAATCATGATGTCGCTCGCCCGAAATCAGAAAGCCACCCTTTCCCCGCCTGCGCACGCGCCACAGGCGACGGTGATGATGATGGGACGTTTCGCGCAAGGAAGACAAACGCGATGCGTTTCGTGTCCGGGTCGAAAACGATGTGGCGCGTCTACGGGCTGGTGTTTTAATGATGCGGCGCATTTCCAGATACCGGCTGAAAAAGCGTTTGATGCGGAGAAAATCAAGGCGTTTTGCGCGAACGGGGGATTGCGTCCTGCCCGACCGTAGTTGAAGGCGGTGCGGGAACACGGCAATACGTCCGACAAGTTTTTGCAAGTGGTCGAAACCGTCGAGTTGGCGGCGGTGTTGCTGCAGATGCCCGACTTCCGCCATATCTGCACCACCGGCGGCGGTATGGCGACGGAAGTCCTGCTCGATATTCAGGCCGGCGGCATCAAAATGCCGAAGCAGGGCGAAACCGTGCCGTTTCCGTTTGCCGGACGGTTGGCCCTGACCGTCTGCCATCGACTTCGCGCGCCTATCCTTTGAGTTTGGCGAAAAGGCGGCGGCGTATCAGGCGTCGAAATGGCGGGTTTGTGTGAAAAACAGTTATAATTGCCGATAATTTCCCGCTTTCAGACGACCTTTTTTAGACAGCAGTCGTCTGACGCTGAACAAGGAAGAAATCCGATGAAAAACTACCACGCGCCCGACGAGAAGGAGCTTTTTCGTGAACACGGCGGACTTTCATGTCTCGAAACCCTGATTCCCGCCTTGCAGAGCTGGCGGATGCCTATAAAGCAGCGACACGGCCCGTCGTTTTGGGAAGAGATTCCACCGCGATTTGAAACTACGTCAGCCGGCCCCAGTCCCGTTTACCATGCCGCGCGGTGTCCGAGCATTTGGGCGGCGCGCAAATCTGGTTGAAGCGCGAAGACTTGAACCACCGCCGCGCGCTAAGGTAAACAACACCATCGGTCGAGCAGTGCTTGCCCGCCGCATGGGCACGCGTCATCGCCGAAGGCGCCGCGGGTCAGCACAGCGTGGCTTCCGCCACCGTGCCGCCCGCTTCGGCACTGACTTGCCGACGTGTGATGGGCGCGGACGACATTCAGCGCAAATGCCCAACGTGTTCCGCATGAAATTGTTGAGCGCGAACGTGGTCCGCGTCGACGCAGCAGCCGCACGCTGAAGACGCGATGAACGAAAGCCATGCGCGAATGGGTCGCCCGCGTGGACGACGTTCATCCATCATCGCACCGCCACCGGCCCCGCGTATCCCGAAATGGTGCGCGATTTCCAATGCGTTATCGGCAGCGAGCCAAAGCGCAGATGCAGGAAGCCATCGGCAGACAGCCTGACGCCGCCGTTGCCTGCGTCGGCGGCGGCTCAGAACGCCATCGGGCCTGTTCCACCCGTATATCGGCGAAAACGTGCGCCTCGTCGGCGTGGAAGCCGGCGGTTTGAGCGTGGACACCCCGACCACGCTGCCGATTACCAGCAAAGCCCCATCGGCGTATTGCACGGCTTCACCAGCTACCTGATGCCAGGACGAAAACGGCCAAGTCTTGGGTACGCTCCGTTTCCGCAGGTCTCAGACTACCCGGCATCGGCGGATACAGCCACCTGAACGACATCAAACGCGTCGAATACACCGTCGCCAAAGACGACGAAGCCTCAAAGCCTTTGATTTGTTGTGCCGCTTCGAAAGGCATCATCCCGCGCTCGAATCAGCCACGCCCTCGCATGGGCAGTCGCCAAGCGCCGAAAATGGGTGAAGACCAGAGTGATTCTGGTCAGCCTGTCCGGCCGCGGCGATGAAAGACATCAACACCGTGGCGAGTTGAAAGGATTGAGTTGTGGGGATGATGAGGTCGTCTGAAAACATATGATGATTCTCCCCGATTATTTTACAGCTATTTCCGTATGGTGTCCGACACAGGTGCGCGATGAATTGACGCAATTGCTCGGTATCAACCGTTTTCTGTTACCCGGTGTGGAGAGACGCATTTTAGCTAATGGAATGCTACGCCCACAGCCAGCTGATTGGAGCGCATGGAATAGCTGCCGCCAAGATCAAGCCGGTCAGTGAGAAGGGCGGTGCCTGCGGATTGTCCCTCGATGCATGAACATTGATGCGCTTGCCCCGATTCATCCGGCAATACCAAGCAAAATTTGGTTGGAAGTTGTCCCTGAATATGTTGTGGATGCTGAGAACAAAAATCCTATATAGGATTTAGTCGAAAATCATAAATTTTGTTATCTGACGGGTACGGAAAATAGACGTCGACGTCTATCATTACTACAATTTCTGCGACTCTGATGAAGGATCAAACAGTACGCTGCATTAATCTGCCTTCGTTGAGCTGGATTTGTCTTTTAATATCGCTTGGTTTTGGGATATGACAGAATGCGAGCGTATTCATGTTCACGCCGTGATTAGCTATATCACCTGATACTCCGACAAACCGTTTGAAAATCCGCCTTTCAAACGGCAGTTGTTTTCAAACTGCTGATATTTTTCTGCATACTATGCCGGATGAACCACATCACGAAAACAGGTTTTCAGACGACCTTTTCCTTATCCGATAGGGACTTTTTCAAGTTTTCATCTAATCAGAGTGGGTTAAAATAGCGAATTTGATATAAACCCTTCTCCAGAAAATATATTTGCCCGAACACTACTTCCTCCTGCTCGATTTCGACCGCGCATCTGCTCCATCCCTATACATCCTGTGACGTCCGTTGCCTGTTTATCCGGTGCGCCGTGCGGAGGCGTGCATATCGAATTGGCGGACGGTAGCGGCGATTGACGGGATGTGCGTCTTGGTGGTGTGCGATACACGGCTACAATCATCCCTTTTGAATCAGGCGGTTGGGGCGCGATTAAGCAAATGTCGCATGTAATGTTCGGCGGTTTGTGCACGAGCGGCGGTGGAACTGGGCAAATTGCTGGTCGGGATTTTGCCGCAGGGTTTGGACCGTATAGCTGCGGATTCAGGTTCGGTGTTTCGGTGGAAGTTGCGTTGAAGATGGCGGTGCAGTACCAGCAGGCGCGGGGTTTGACCGCGAAGCAGAATATTGCGACGATTACGGCTGCGGGTATCACGGCGATACTTGGAACGTGATGTCCGTCTGCGATCCGGAAACGGGGATGCACCATATTTTGCGGCGCTCTGCCGCAGCGTTAGCTGTCGATAATCCAGCCGTTTCGACGATAAATGGGATGAGGGCGGATTTGCAGCCTGTCCGCAGCCTTGTTTGAAGCGCATCATGCGGATCGCCGCCTATGTTTAGAACCGGTCGTGCAGGGCGCGGGCGGCATGTATTTTATCATCCGCAGTATCTTCGCGGGTTGCGCGATTTGTGCGTAAACGGGTTGATATCGTGTTGATTTTTGACGAAAATCGCCACCGGGTTCGGGCGCACGGGCAAGATGTTGCCTGCGGCACGCACGGGTCGTGCCGGATATTATAGTGTATCGGCAAGGGCTTGAGCGGCGGCTATATACGCTGGCGGCGGCAATCACTTCGCAAAAGTCACCGAAACGATTTCGCGCGGCGAAGCGAGGCGTGTTTATCGCGGCCCGACATTTATGGCGAACCCAGCTGGCGTGTGCCGTTGCCTGCGCTTCGGTCGGCTGCTTTTGTCCCAAGATTGGCGGGCAAATATCCGCCGCATCAGCATCTTAAGGTCGTCTGAGCCGCATGGGACATCCGCGGCGTGAAAAGACGTGCGCGTTTTGGGTGCCATCGGCGTGCTCGAGCTGGAAAAAGGCGTGGACATGGCGCGTTTTTCAAGCGGACTGCGTGGCGCAGAGACATTTGGGTGCGCCCATTCAGCAGAGCTGGTGCCTCATCGCCTGCCATCATTTCAGACGACCTCTTGACCGAACTTGCCGACAAAACCATACAAATCTTGAAGAACACAGCAAATGAAAAGCGTTTACTTCGTCAGCAGCATGAACACGGACATCAGCGAAACCATCGCCACCGGCGTGTTGGCAAAACAATTGTTGCAGCAGGGCAGCGTGTGATCGCAAAAGCCGTACAAACCGGTTGCCAGAATATCGCCGACATCGCCGTCCACCGCAACCTCATGGGCATACCCATGCAGGAAGCCGACAAACAGCTGACCATGCCCGAAAATCTTCAGCTATCCGCCTCACCCCACCTCGCCGCCCGTCTGGACGGCGGGACTGGACTTGAACAAAATCGCGCCGCTACGCAGCAGCTGGCGGCACAATGCAATCGTGTCGGTCGAAGGCGCGGGCGATTGATGGATTTCCTCTGAGCGGAAAACCTGCAACAACCGTGATTATGTTCGGCAGCAGAAACTTATCCCGTCATTCCTCGTGCAGCGGGCGGCTCGGCAGCGTCGTACACCCTGCTCAGCTTCGCCGCGCTCAAACAATACGGCATCAGCTCTGCACAGCCTGATTTTCAACCACATCCGCGACAGCCGCGGCGAACACATCGCCCGCAACTTGGCATATCTAAAAGGGTCGTCTGAAAGCGGATTTTCCCCGATGCCGGAGTGGATGGAGTTGGATAAAGGTGGAGAACGGACGAAAGGTCGTCTGAAAAGCGATTAAAAGTGGCGGAGCGTTGCTGCTGAACGAAATTGTCGCTGTCGCTGGCGATACTGATGGAACTGGGGTTCAGCTTGTATGTTTACTGCTTATGATTCGTCCAAGCAGTATTTTCCAAAGGAACTGAGGTTTTTGGGTTCGTTGTTAATGTGTAACCCTTGGGATTTGGGATAAAGGGGTAACGCAGTGTCTTTGAAAGTAGTAAGAAATGGAGGATGAAATGGTAAAAAGAATATTTTAGTATTTTCTATGGCGTATTAAGTGGATTGTATCTCTGCCGAAGGGCTGAGTGCCATCAATGATCGATGATGAATCCCTGTGTTCCAACGTCCTGATTTGGCAGGGTGCGGGGGCAAACGATTTCGTCTGCGTCACGACAGGTAGTGATTAATATTCCCAGCCGTTGCGCCATTTTATTATACTCCTGCAAACAGGGCATTTGGTTATTCAGATAATAATACCAAAGGTTATGGAGAGTGCTGAAAAAGAAGCACTAGCTAGCTGCATCAAAGCAGGTGGCGGTCCAGAATCCGATAGCTTCCTGACGGAAAAGGTGGCATAGGTTGGGAACTAGAAATAAAGGAATTCTTGCAGTGCCATCGCAATGGGAAGAACCAAAGCTATGCCATTAAAAGTGGCGACTATTTGGATGAACTTGAGCAAGAAGTTTTAAAGAGAACGTGCAGTAATACTTCTGATTCTTGTGAAATACGCTATTCTGCGTGTAATCACGCCACCCTGATTATCGATGTTGATTGATTTGATTTTTCAGACGGTCTTTTGAATTTGAGGTCGTCTGAAAAATTTTGCTCATGACAACTAAGCAATATTCCATCGTAGAGCTGGGTATTGTGCAGATTACGATCGTGCAGGCGTTTGGGGCTGATGATGGGTACGCTGATGATCACCACGCCGTTGCTGGTAGAGGTCTGAGTCGGGTCGTCGTTAGGTTCAATACTTATAACATTCTGCAAAGTGAAACAGCCCGACCAATTCAGGATGGGTCGCCTAGAGTGAATAAGTATAGTAGATGACGGTAGCACTGGAATAAAATAAAGGATTTAATAATGAAAAGTTATAGCGTTCATATTGAGTGACACCTTAAGTCAACTGATTCTAGCTTCAATGAAGGATGAGTAATCCCTTGCGTTTACCATCCTGACCTACCACGTTGTAGTGGCATTAACCGACCCATGGGCAAACCGTGACCGAGTCGTCAAGATTCCGAACCCGCTGGGGTGCCATTGTATAATCCTGCCAATGATGCCGTGGGTCTATGCAGAAAATAACGCATGAAGGCTGTGACCGTTCCGCCAATAAAAGAGAGGCTTTGGCAGAGCTGCATTTCTACGGGAGGCGTGCAAAATCCGCTGCATAGAGATGGAAAGGGTTGTCGTATGATGACCCAGGAAGTACGCATGCTTGCAGTGCGATTGCTGTGGGTGGTAAAGCTATAGTGCAAAAAGCGATGATTATCTAGAAAAAGCAGAACAAAAAGCTTTTGACGTTGTAATATTCAATGTTGTAAAATTCTTTACTCTGCTGTTCTCGCCATCCGGTTATTAAAAGTTTCAGACGACTTTTTGGTTAAGTGTTGTTTTTGTGTTTGGGGGTGGTTGTTTGGGTGGTTTGGTTTGTGGTGGTGGTGTGTTTTTTTTTGTTGTTTTTTTTTGTTTGTTTTGTGTTTTTGTTTTTGTTTGGTGTGTGGTTGTGGGGGTTTTTTTGTGGTGGGGTTTTTTTGGGTTGGGTTGGTTTTGGTTGGGGTTGTTTGTGTTGTGGTTGTTGGTGGGGGGTGTGTGGGGTTGTTTGGTGGTTGTTGGTTGTGGGGTTTGGGGGGTGTGGGGTTTTGGTGGGTGGTGGGGGGTGTGTTGTGGGTTGTTTTTTGTTGGTTGTTTTTTTGTTGGTTGTTGGGTTGTGATTTGGAGGTCGTCTGAAAAGTCTCATGCTATACGTGAAAGCACATCAATCTAAACCCCATGAATCTTTGAATTGGCAAGACAAACTTCCCGACCGAAAGCTGCCCGCAGGGCTGGGCGAACGCTCCGCCGCCTTTGTGTCACGCCGCAATCAGCGATGACCGCCGCTTTACGCGCCTTGGCGGGCGGCAGCTTTACTGATCAAAGGAGTGCTGCTATGTGGGCGAACTGGACGGGCAGGGCAATTCGTTTGGCGAAACACCGTGCCGAAAACCGCCGCGCAATTTCGTCACGCGACGTGCTGCATCTGGACGGCGTTCCCGTCGTACAGGCGCGCAGCGTGCAGCCCGCAATCGCAAGCCCACGCGCGCGGCGTATTGGATTACGGCGCAACCTTTTGGCGCGGGCGAGCAGCTGTTTGACGGTACGCTGCCGCTTGAAGCGTTCGGCGTTCGGGTTTGCCTGATGGATGAAACGCTGGCGGTCAGGATGATTTCAGACGACCGTCGCCGCCCGCAGGTCTTCCATTTCGATTGGGATGGCGAGGTGTTGGAACTGACGGAACTCTTTTGGCAGAGTTGGCGCAGTTTGTGTGGGGCGCGGATAATGCCCGTGCTGTCTTTCTGTAAAAGTTGGGGATGCGAGCCTAGATAAAATAGTAAAATCTAAAAATTCGATTTATAATGAACATAGCACACGCTAGCAATAATTACAAAATTGATTTATTATACCAATAACATATTTTCACATTCGCATGAAGATAAAGACGTGTTCTCCTACATTTTTCCCGCGCTATGCCGTCGGACGGATGGTCGCCTCACGGTAGAAATTGAGTGCGCATCGACAAGCCTATCGGCGCGTTGTTGCTGCTGGCCGACCTGGCCAGGCGTTGCCGGGTCGTCGGAAGGCATTCCGGAAATGACCCGCCCACGGCGTTTACCGCCGGTACGTTCTTTATGCGCAGCGCAGGCTACTGTGATCAGCGACTTTGCCGAGCCGCGATTTTTGACGGCTCGGTCGACGCCTGACCCGCTTTGCGCCGCGGGTTGGTTTCTAAACGGAAGCGATTCTGTGACCGTCATCCTCTGCCTGCTTGCGCCCTCTGCATGACGCCGCTGAGACCATGTTGACTTGGTGATGACAGGCGTTCCGCGCTGTTTCTGGCGATGACACCCCTTTGCAAACGGTTTTCCGCTGCCGCAGTGTTGGGGCTGGCGTTTTCTTTCGAGGATTCCGATGGCGTTTTGCCGCCGTCCGCAGCGGCGATGCCTTCTGCAGCGTGGCTGATGTTTACCGCCAATGCTTTGTGGACGCTTGCGGCGGCGATTTATGCGATGTCGGACCAAAGGAAGACGTTGAAAATCGGGATTAAAACTTCGGCGATCACGTTCCGGCGGTCGCGATATTTCCGCTTCTCGGCACTCTGCCATTTTGGTTTTACCGCGCTGATGGCGGTGTTGGGCGTGAAAATCGGCGCGACGCGCCGTATTGGATCATCTGCCTGCCGGTGGTGTGGCTGCAGATCGGTCAGTACCATGCCGTCGAAACCCGCGACCGCGAGACTTGTTTAAAGTGTTTCACGGATAACAACTTCTATCCAGCCTGCACATGGTTTTGGGTCTGGCGGGCATTGTTGGCAGGCTTTGGCTGCCACGCGGATGTAAGGCAATACAGCAGGATGGTTAACGCGTCGTCTGAAAAAGGGTTTCAGACGACGTTTTGCTGGGGCAGCGTGGATTGACGATGGCGCTGGGTTTGTCTGGTAGCAGCCAGACCTGCGTAAAACGCTGCCGCCGTTTTCAGACGACCTCACTGTATGAAGTTAAAGAGAATATCAAGAAGCAGCGTTTCTTGTTAGCCAGTGTAGTGTAGATTGCGTGTTCAGGATTGAGGTTGTACAGACGGTCGGTACAATTCCATTTCATTTGCACGTCAAAAGAGATTTCACATGAGGCCTTATCGGCGAAATTTTGCCTTTAGTCCTGCTCGTTTTAGACTTGAGTCGGCGGCAAAAACGCTTGTTTGAAGAAGCCGGGCCTGCTGCTTGAACATGAAGCAGAATTACCTCACGGCGATGTCTTCGCTGCCTGTTTGCCCGTCAGCTGGGTTCGGTACCGGCTTGGTCAGGGCGTCGCCATCACCCGCACGGCCGTCATGCCTGCGTGAGCCACCGGCGCGTTTATTCCGCACAGAAGGCGGTCGCTTTCGATGCGCCTGACGGCAAACGCGTATCCCTGATTTTCACTTTGTTGGTGCCCGGAAAAATGCGGCCAGCGAGCATTTGGAAGTCTTGTCCCAAACTGCGCGGGCAGGTTCTCGCACAGCCGTCCGTGTAGAGCGCTTGATGTCCGCGACGCTCTGCCGAGGAGGTGCGCAAACTGGCTGGCAGAGTAAAGGAATGCCCAGTATATCCGTCCGCCGCCTGTTTTCCGACAATCGTCACCAAGCTCCAGCGCTGGCGGGCGGCAGGCAATTCGGGTGCGGACAACCGCATCGGGTAGAGTACCGACAAACCCGTTTTGGCGTTGGTCAACCATTTTGAACTATCATCCCAATCAAATCAAGTCGTCGGTGTTGCCGAAGCCGAATATCTGACGCCTCGAATCGGGCGAGATTGAATTACGATTTCGGCGAACACACGACTGTCCCATGTCGCTGGTCATGTTGCCAACGGTCTGGCGGTTTCTCCCAAATTGCGCGATTCTGCCATAAAAACGACATCCCGCTCTTGACTTCAAGCTCAAAGCCCGGCTGATGGACGTGTTGCGGATTATCTGCAACGCACGTTGGCGACTTTCCATCGTCAAACACGGCGTATTCCTCGATGTATTTGAAGTCGGCGTGTTGATTACCGGTCATTCGGCAGGTGAAAAGCGAGTTGGCGTTGGAATTGATTTCGCGCAGACTGGCCTGATTGCCGATGATGCGGTTGAGCTTTTCCGTACCGGCCCTGAAACGCTCGAAAGGCCGCTGCCCGCCGATGTTGCGTGATTTCGTGAAGTGCGCGGTTTTGGAGCCTCAACATCCGCCACATTTTCCGGCGCAAAACCTCATCCGTCCGATCCTCCAGTTGATTATCAACCTGGTCGCTGCCGACGACGATTACATGACGGCTCGACCGCTTGAGCATACGCGAAACCGGGTCCATCTCCAACGTCAGCGTCCGTTCCGTCACCTGCCTGTCGCCGTGGGCCGCAACCTTGCCGTATTGGTTGGAAGCGGCGGTGCGCCTTCATCCTCAGTTGCGCGGCAAAAGACAGTACCAAGAGAATTCCTCGAACGCCATCAAACACAACTCGAAAACGGAACAAAAGCCATGAAAATCGTCCTGATTAGCGGATTGTCCGGCTCAAGAGCAGATCCGTTGCCCTCAAACAACGAAGACCTCAGCTATTTCTGTGTGGACAACCTGCCGCTGGAAATGCTGCCTTCCTGGTGCTGCACCATATCAGGCGCCGATGAGAGCCAAACTCGGCGTGAGCGTCGATGTCGCTCCGGCATCAACATTCAGGAAGCGCAAGAGCAATCACCTGCGCGATGAAGGCCATCAGGTCGAGTATTGTTTTGTGGAGGCAGAAAGCGTGCTGGTGCGCCGTCGAGCGGCGCGACCATCCCGCTGTCGGGACTGAACCTTACCCTGCTGGAAAGCCTGCAAAAAGAGCGCGAATGGCTGTTTCCCGCTCAAAGACATCGCTACTGCATCGACACATCCAAAATGAACGCGCGGCCGACTGCGTTACGCCGTTCAACAATGGCTCAACATTGAGCGCAGAGGGCTTTTGGTTATCCTCGAATCTTTTCGGCTTCAAATACGGCGTGCCGAACAACGCCGATTTCATGTTCGATATCGCAGCCTGCCCAATCCCTATTACGATCCCGAGCTGCCCCTCACCGGCATGGATGCCCCATTCAAAGCGTATCTCGACCAGCAGCCCCTGGCGCGAGGAAATGGTGGACGACATCGTCGACCCCCTTTATGAACCACTGGTCCCGCGCTGCAAAAGAAAAGCCGCAACTACGTGACCATCGCCATCGGCAGCGCCGGCAGGCAACGCCGTTCCGTCTATGTCGTCGAAAAACTCGCCCAACGCCTGCAAAGGGCATTACGAACTGCTGGTCCGTCACAGACGAGCGCAAAGCCCTGTCCGGACGCTGATTCCTTTTCAGACGACCTTTTCGATGTTGGTGGATTGAAATTGAAATCGGGACAAGGCGACGAAGCCGCGAGACAGTGCAAATGTCTGCAAGGCGAGGCAACGCTGCGTGCTGGTTTAAACCCAATCCACGCGGAAGAAACATGACACACATGCTCGCGCGCACTCGCCTGCACACTCGCCGCCTGCGCCACCAGTTCCGCCTACCGCTGGCTGCTGGCCGCGCAAAGCGAATCGAACGTTTCCCGTCAAATCGCGTTTGCAAAGTCACAAGCGCAACACGACGCCAAACACGGACGCGAATCCGATCCGCTTCAGACAATGTATGGACGAAGCCGGCTACTGCCGCTACGAACGCGGCAGCCTCTGGAAACCTTAGGCGCCCCCAAACCAAAGGTCGTCTGAAAAACCGCGAAGGCTTTCAGACGACCTGCTGAAAAACGGACAAACCTCAGATCGTCTGAAAACACCACACTGAACCACTTTTCGAACGACCCACCGCAAATCAGACAGAAAAAGAACAAAACATGAGCAATCAATGGTTTTCCCGGCCACATGAACAAGCAGCCATCGCCGAGCGCGCCAAAGAGCGTCGACATGGTGATTGAAATGCTGGACGCGCGAATGCCCGCCTCAGCGAAAATCCTGCGCCCAGCTTTCCAAGGCAAACCAAACTCAAAATCACTCAACAAACAAGACCTTGCCGATCCCCGAAGCGCACAAAATCTGGCTCGAACACTACAACAGCCGCCCCGACACCGCGCCATCGCCCTCGATTCCTCCGAGCGGCGCACGGCAAAATCACCCCAGCCTGCCGCGCGCATGATTTCCCCACCGAAAGGCATGACAAAACCCTGACGCGTCCTCATCTGCGGCATCCCCAACGTCAGCAAATCTACCTCATCAACGGCATGATGGGGCCATCCGCCCAAAACCGAGCAACGAACCCGGTATTACCCAAAAAGCCGAACGCGCCTCTTCCTCGCCGACGACTTCTGACCTACGACACCCCCGGAATGCTGTGCCGAAAATCATCGTCGAAGGCGGCTACAACCTCGCCGCCGGCGCTGGTCAGACGCAACGCGCTGGACGAAGAAGTCGCCCTCGAACTCTTAGACTACCTCCGCCGCCACTACCTCCCCATGCTGCAGAGGCGCTACCAAGCCGACAAAGACCCCAGCAGCCACTGGGACGACAACTCATGGCTCGAGTGGATGGCCAAAAACGCGGCGCAGTCCTCAGCGGCGGACGGATCAGCTACCAAAAAGCCGCCGAGAACATCCTCACCGACTTCCGCGAAGGCAAAATCAGCAGAATCACCTCGAAAACACCGAACCAATGAAACGTCGAAATCAAAAGCCGCCAAAAAGCCGAACTCAAAGCCGTGCGCGAAAAGCCAGAAAGGCAGAACGCAAAAGGGCAGAAGCCTGCGGACGAGTAGGCGAGTATAGTGGAAATGCCAAAAGATGTTTCACTGCCCTCAAACAGGTCGTCTGAAGCCTCAGAATAAAATTGTTCAGACGACCTGTTTGTAAAAATTAAAACCAATATAAAAACGAAAAGAGTCCTTGTCCAGGTCGTCTGAAAACATCAAAAGCAATTAAATCTTAACGTTGATGGCTGAAAAACTCCCTCACGACGCGCTGATCGAAGCCGCGCGCATGACTCAAACCGAACGCTAAACGAAAAATCCATGCGCGGTGTGTGCCGCCGCATGTCTCAGGACCAAATTAATCGACGTGCTGGCGCAGTTGAAAAGCGTTGGCAGGGCAGGGCGTTACAACTGGTGCATACGCACGAGGGCTGGCGGTTTCAGATTGCGCAGGCGGCTTTCGAGCAGCTGGGCGGCCTTCCAGGAGCAGCGTGCGCCGCTATTCCGCTGCTGTGATGGAAACGCTGGCGATTATCGCCTACCAGCAGCCGGTGACGCGCAGCGGCGACATCGAGACGCACGCGGCGTGGCGGTGTCGCAGAACGTGATGCAGACCTTGCAGGACAGGGGGTGGATTGAAGTGATCGGGCATCGTGATTCGGTCGGGCGGCCTGCGTTGTGAGCGACGACGCCGACGTTTTGAGCGATTTGCGCTTGGACGTTTGGAAGATTGCTCCGCTGACAGATTGGGCGGGTGGTTTTGCCTGATTTGATCGAAACGCCGCCGACGAGGCGAGAGAGGGCAGGAAGAAACGCCGGGCGGCTGATTAATTAAACGGGCGGGATTGGCAGGTCGTCTGGCTTCGAAATATAGTGGATTAGCTAAACGGTACGGCGTTGCCTGCCGTCTGATTTAAATTTAATCACTGCAGGTTTTCAGACGACCTTTTCAAAAATACATATCATTGTATTCAGTTTGTTAGATATAAAATAAAGGAAAACCTTATTCAAACTATAAAAATCGTCAGTTATAATCAGCATATCGAAGTTAGCCGCCGATGTGGCGGTCGATTTACTAAGGAATACTACCATGCTGTTGGCACTTTTCCCTGCGATTTTTGTCGTGTTGAAAACCTCAATCTGGATTTCCAAAGTGGTTTTACTGTTTTGACCGGCGAGACAGGGCGCGGGTAAATCGATTACGTTGGACGCAATCGGGCTTTGTTGGGCGACAAAGCCGATTACAGCCAAGTCCGCAGCAGCGCGAAAGGAAGCGCAATGTGTCGGCATTGTTTCGACATCAGCCTTTTGCCCGATCTCAAGCCCAATTGCAGGAGCGAGGGGTTTTTGGCGAAGACGCGAAGAACTCAGCATCCGCCGCATCATCGATGCCAAAGGGAAAAAGCCGCAGCTTCATCAGTAATCAGGCAGCCACGCTGGCGCGGCTTAAAAGCCGTCGGCGGGCAGCTTATCGACATCCACGGGCAAAACACCACCATTCCCTCAATCAGAGAATCCCTTAGCGCAGATTGGTGGACGCATTTGCGGGCAGCAAAGCGCAGGCGGAAACTTCATCGAACAACTTTATCAAAACTGGGTCAATGCGAAAAAGCCCTCAGAGGCGCAGGGAACACAGCCGAGACCATCATTATCGAGCGTGAGCGTTTGGAATAGCAGTTCAACGAATTGGAACCAGTTGGACGTCAAACAAAGGCAGATAGGGAAGCCCTCAGCCAAAGCCACGACAGCCTTGCCCATTCTGCCGAGCTGTTGCGAAGCCGCCGAAGAAGTCGGCGACTACGATGATGGCGACAACGGCATCCAACGCCAAATTATCAATGCCAAAAGCTGTGGCCAATCTGCAAAACATCGAGCCGCGCTTTGCCGAAAGCCTGAATATGCTGGCGAGCATTGAAGCCGAGTGGGCGAAATCAGGTGCCAATATGCGCGACGTTGCAGGCCGCAGCGACATCGATCCCAACAGAGTTGGCGGCGCAGGAGCAGCGCATGGGCGAGCTGATGGGGATGGCGCGAAATACCGCATCGAGCCTGAAGCCCTGCCGCAAAAGCTGGCTGAAATCGACGAACGCCTGCAAAGCCTGCAAGCCGCGGCCGATTTGGAAGCGTTGACGCAAACCGTTGCCTGCACTTGCCGAATATCAGGAGCCGCCCGTTCTTTCCGCCATGCGCCATCGGGCGGCGGGCAGGTTAGAGCGAGAAACGACCGGACATATGCAGCATCTCGCCATGAAAGGCGCGCGTTTCGACATCGTCCTGCTGCCGTCTTCCCCACAGCGCACGGTTTTGGAGCAGGTACAGTTCAAGTTGCCGCCAACAAAGGCAATCCGTCCCGTCCGCTGAACAAAGTCGCGTCCGGCGGCGAGGCCCGCATCAGCCTTGCGCGGGTGGTCACCAGCCAATACACGCAAGTCCCTACGCTGATTTTTGACAGAAGTCGATACCGGTATCGGCGGCGGCGTGGCAGAAATGGTCGGCAAAGCTCTGCGTGCTTTGGGTAAAAACATCAGGTGCTCGCCGTGACCCACCTACGCAAGTCGCTTCCTGCGGTGAAAACCATTGGCAGGTGCGCAAACACAGCGAAGGCGAACAAACCGTCAGCGAAATCAGCGTGTTGGACCATCAGCAGCGTATCGAAGAAATCGCCCGTATGCTTGGCGGCGAAATCATTACCGACGACCCGCAGCCATGCGGCAGAGTTAATCAGCCTTGCCGCCGCTTAAACGCAGAATCGAGAGGTCGTCTGAAAAGGAAGTTTGTGTAACCATTCACAAAGCCGCTTTTCAGACGACCTTTTACTAAACCGCCCGCGCCCGCTCAGACGACCTCAATACAAGGTATGCGATTACGTCGTTCGTTTATGAGAAAATTTCCATGAAAGTCCTGTTTATTGCCGATCCGATGGCGAAGTTTCCGAAACCTACAAAGACACCACCCTACGCCATGATGCGCGAGATAGCAAAAACGCGGCTGGCAGCTTTTCCATACAGCTTGAGCGGCTGGGTGTCCGTGCAGCAGCGATTGGTGACGGCTCAGGCTGCGCCGTTTGAGTTTCTCCGGTGCAAAAAGCGACGATGACCGCATGATGGTTCTAGCAGCAGACAAAGTTCAGACGACCTGAAGGATTTCGATGCCGTCGTATGCGCACCGATCCGCCGTTCGATATGCAATACCTCACGCCGCAATTCCTGACACTGGCGGAACAGCAGGGCGCGAGGTGTTTAACAGCGGGCAGGCGATGCGCGACTTCAATGAAAAACTGGCGATTTTGAATTTCAGCCAGTTCACCGCGCCTACGCTGGTTACGACCCGTTCCGCCGACGTCCGCGCATTTTTGAAAGATGAACAGCGACATCATCATCAAACCGCTGGACGGCATGGGCGGCATGGGCATTTCCGCCTGACCGAAAAAGACCAACATCGGCAGCATCCTCGAAACCCTGATGCGGCAGTTCCGCACCATCATGGCGCAACGCTACATTTCCCGAAATCATCCACGGCGACAAACGCATCCTGATTATCGGCGGCGGGAGTCGTCCCTATGCTGGCGCGCGTATTCCGCAAAACGGCGAAACGCGCGGCAAACCTGGCGGCAGGCGGGACGCGGCGTGGCGCAGGAATTGAGCGAACGCGACCGAGAAATCGCCGAAACCCTCGCGAACTCACACGCGGCATCTTGCTGGCAGGTTTGGACGTTATCGGCAGCAACCTGACCGAGTCAACGTTACCACGACCGGTTTCAAGAAATCGTGAAACAAAAACTTCGACGTCAGCCGCGATGTTTGCCGACGCTGTCGAAGCTTGGTCAAACATAATCTGAAACAGTGACCGAAAGGTCGTCTGAGCCGAATCCGTTTTAGTAAACCCGCTTCGCTCGTTTTGGCTCGCACGCTCGTTTGGCGAAACTCGAGCACTCGCTTCGCTCGTTCAGACGACTACAAATACAAATATTGATACAAACATACTTATGAAACCATCTTCTACGCTGCCGATAAAAAGGCAAAAGCGGCATCAAACGCATCATCAACGCATTCGGCTATTCCAAAGACGGGCTTGCGCTGCCGTCGCCGCTATGAAAGCGCGTTCCGCCAGCATTATGGCTGAACCTGATTTTGATTGTCTTGACCTTCATCCTCAATTTCGACTCCGCGACCAAAATGCTGCTGATTATTGCGTCGTTTGTTTCGCTGATTACCGAGGTGTTCAACACCGCCGTCGAAGCCGCAGTCGACCACACTTCCACCGAAAAACACGAGTTGGCAAAACGCGCCAAAGATGCCGGCTCCGCTGCGCATCGCTCGCTTTGACGATGCTGGGTATCGTGTGGGCGATCACGTGATGGCGCGGGTATGTTTAAATTTACTTTTGAGATGATTTAGTACTTACTAAGTAGTAATTCTCATGAATTAATTTGAATCATTTTGTTTTAATCTGAGTCAAAGACATTCAGACGACCATTGCATGTATGATAAGAACAGTATTACCGACATGCAATGTCGCGCGGAAAGCTTTTGCCGCAACAAAACCACCCATTTCATCATAAAGGAGCAATACATGAAAAAATTATTGGCAACCCTGATCGCAGCAGGTTTGGTATCCACCGCTTCCGCAGCCGGTGATCACGTTGAAGACGGTTGGGCGCGTGCCACCGTCGAAGGCATGAAAATGGGCGGCGCGTTCACGAAGATCCACAACGATGAAGCCAAACAAGACTTCTTGGTCGGCGGCAGCAGCCGGTAGCCGACCGCGTTGAAGTGCATACCCATGTCAACGACAACGGCGTGATGCGCATGCGCGAAGTCAAAGGTGGTGTTCCGCTGGAGGCAAAAGGCGTAACCGAGCTGAAACCGGGCAGCTACCACGTTATGTTCATGGGTCTGAAAAAACCGCTGAAAGAAGGCGAAAAAGTACCGGTTACCCTGAAATTCAAAAATGCCAAACCTCAAACCGTACAACTGGAAGTGAAAACCGCGCCGCAATCCGGCATGGATCACGGTCAGTCGCATGCCACGGTGGCGCGCATCAACACTAATCGTTCATCGTTTGAACTCAAAAAGGTCGTCTGAACATTTTCAGACGACCTGTACTGGGATAATTGAGTCGGTGCAATATAGGTTGAAATCAGGGTGTTTGTTTGAATACCAGTCGGCGGTAATCACTGTGCATTCGGTAATCTGCGCTGCAAATTTAGTCCGGCAGGAGATGGGTGGGCAGGTTTTTGCGGTATTTATCCGTGGTTTCGATCTGCTTTGTTTCTTGCTTTTCTCCATCAGTCAACAGAAGCGAAAACGCTACCATCAGAAAATCTAAAAGGTCGTCTGAAAACCCGCTACGTCGTTTTCAGACGACCTTTCATTCAGCCGACGAGTTAATCAAAGCAATTCCCGCTGCGCCTGCTCTTTGGTCGCACGTCGGTTTCGCCGTCGGCAAAGTGATGTGCAGTTTTCGCCCTTGCTTTAAAAACATCGGCGTTACGGATGACTTGTCCGCGTGTGTTTTTAACGACGGAGAAGCCGCGTTCCAGAATCTGCTGCGGCGAGGACGGCTTCGAGCAGGGCGGTTTTGGGCGGTCAGGCTTTGGCGGCGGTGGGCGAGCAGTTGGCGGAAGGCGTGCGACAAGGTCGTCTGAAAGCGGTTGATGTCTTGCCGGTAAACGGAAATATCAGGCGGCAATGTTTCAGGGCTTGGGTTTGGCGTTCGAACAGGCGGTGTGGGCGCGGACGTTTTTGCGTCATCGAGTAGGACAGGGTTTGCGCCAGTTTGCGGATGTGCGGGTACGCTGTTCGCCGAGTTTTTGGCGCAGGTGGCGGATTTGCCGCGCAGACCAGTCGAGCTTTTGGCTGGCATCGAAATAGCGTTGTTCCCAAAACGGTTTTCAGACGACCTTTTGGCTTGGGCGAGACGGTGTAACGATTCTTGGCGGTTGGGGCTGACCAGTTCCGCCGCGCCGGTCGGCGTGGGCGCGCGCCGTCGGCGACGAAAATCGGCAAGCGTGAAATCGGTTTTCGTGTCCCACGCCGCTGACGACGGAATCGCGCGGCTTCGATGGCGCGACGACCGGCTCTTCGTTAAACGCCCATAAGTCGTTCAGTACTGCCGCCGCCGCGACAGACAATCAACACATCGCATTCGGCGCGTTGCGATGCGGTTTTAATCGCTTGGGCAATCTGAAACCGCTGCCCGCGCAGCTGAACGGCGGTCGGATAAACGATGACGGAATTTCGGGCGCGCGCGTTTCAAGGTGGTCACGACATCGCGCACGGCCGCCGCCGCCAGACTGGTTACGATGCCGATACATTGCGGGCGGGCGGGTCAAAAGGTTTTGCGTTCCGCCGCAAACGCGCCTTCCGCCTGCAACTGCGCTTCCAGCCGCTCGTGAGGCTTCGTAAAAGTTGTCCCAAGCCTTTAGCCGCACCTCGTTCACGGTAATCTGAAATTGCCCCGCGCCTCGTAAATACTGATTTTGCCCGCCAGCTGATATGGTCGCTCTTTTCAAAGGTTTCGCTAAACGCGCGCCGCACCATGAAACATCGCGCAACGCACCTGCGCACGGCTGTCTTCGAGCGAGAAATACTACTGTCCACTGGCGGCACGGGTCAAGTTGGACACTTCGCCCGCAATCCACAAAGCCGGCAAGATGGTCTGCCAGCAAGGCTTTGATGAGGCGTTGAGTTCGGATACGGAAATGGAGGAGGGCGCGAGAGTTCGGACATTTGAGGGCAGGGATAAAATGAAAGGTTGGATTATAAGGGGTTTCAGACGAGGTTTGTATGGAAAGGGTTGTCTGAAAACTCGAACGTGACACCCCAAAAGTTGGACATCCTCCAACTCACAAGGTGCAGTTTTTGATGAGCAAATATACATTACACTTCAAATACCAAGCCGTACTCCACTACCTGCACATACGCAGCCAACAACGTACCGCAGACCATCACGGCATTTCCCGAACCCACCTGAGACGATGGATACGCGCCTATCAAAGAAGGCGGTATCGGCGCACTCGAACATCCCAATCTAAAACCATGCCCCAACACCGCAAAACCCTTCATCGCAGATAAACCCGACCAAGAAAAACACAGGCAGAGCTTTATCGAAGAGTTGCTGCTATATGCGCGCAGAGGTCGCCTACCTAAAGGAGTTAAAGCCCTCAGCCAAAAAGCAGACCGCAAAAGGACAAAGCCAAACCGTCCAAACACTGAGGGCGCAACACCCGCTCAAATACCTGCTGCACATCGCAAACCTGCCCAAAAGCAGCTTCTACTACCACCACCAAGACCGGCCCAATCCCGACAAAAAGCCCTCCTTGTCGAAAACCTACGGCGGCATAAAGGACGCTACGGACAAAAGCGCATTGCCGCAGCGTTGAGTTGGAACCGCAAAAAGCGGCGCGGTTGATGAAGCAGTTGGAACTGAAAGCCCTCATACGGGCGAAAAAGCTACCGTCATCCGCTGGGCGAGATATCGGAAAAACCTCCTCAAACGCCGGTTCAAAGCCCGATCAAACGAAAATGGCTGACCGACGTTACCGAACTCAAATGGGAAGGACAGACTGTACCTCTCGCCGATCTTGGACCTGTTCAACCGCGGGAAATCGTCGCCTACGCCATGAGCCGCAGATGCCAGACAGCGAAATGGTGAAGGAAATGCTCGAAAAACCGCCCACCCGTCTGACTGCTAAAGGAACGATGCTTCATCGGACCAAGGTGTGCTGTACCGTACGGCGGGGTATAGGGAATTGCTTGCGGAGCATTCCATGGTTCAAAGCATGTCGCGAAAGGCGAACTGTTGGGACAATGCGCCGATGGAAAGCTTCTTTGCGGTGTTAAGACGGAGTGTTTCTATAACAGGTGAATTGACGGTGATGAATTGATGAAACAGATAGATGACTATATGGATTACTACAACCGGGAGCGTTGCGGTTTGAAATTGAAAAAGCTGAGTCCTGTCGCATACAGGGGCCAGCTTGCACAGGAGCGCCTGAATAGGCTTTTATGAGTGTCTCAAGATTTGGGGGCCAGTTCAAACCTCAAACTCGAGTTTTTCAGACGACCTCTTTTATACGCATTTCAAATTAAGCCAAATTTTCCAGCATCCATTTGACGTAGCGCCCGACGCCTGCTGACATCCAAAATTCTTCCTTGTATCCGGCTTCGCGCAGTTTGGCGATGTCGGCTGGTGAAGCTTTTTGGTATTGCCTTTTGAGCGCGTCGGGGAAGGGATGTAGCGGATAAGTTCTTCTTCTATCAGCTCTTTTAAGCTCAGTTCAGGTTTGCCTTCAGCGGCGCGGCAGGCGTTGACGGTGGCGGCGGCGAGTTCGTTGAACTGTTGGCTGCGGCCGGTGCCGAGGTTGTAGATGCCGGAAAGATTGGGTGGTCGAAAGAAGTAGAGGTTGACTTTGGCGACGTCTTCGACGCTGACGAAGTCGCAGGTTTGTTCGCCGTTGCCGTAGCCGTCGTTGGCACCGAACAGGTTGACGTAACCGTGTTCGCGGTATTGGTTGAAATGGTGGAAGGCGACGGATGCCATGCGGCCTTTGTGTTGTTCGTGTTGTCCGTAAACGTTGAAGTAGCGGAAGCCGACAACTTGGGCGGTCAGGCCTTCTTTCATGCGGCGGCGCAATACTTGGTCGAACAGGAATTTGGAGTAGCCGTACACATTGAGCGGTTTTTCGAGTTCGCGCTCTTCGCGGAAGATTTCGCCTTTGCCGTACACAGCGGCGCTGGAGGCGTAGAGGAAGGGGATGCGTTCGTCCTGACACCAGTCCAAAAGGTCAGAGCGTGTACTGGTAGTTGTTGTCCATCATGTAGAGGCCGTCATGGTTCATGGTGTCGGAACACGCGCCTTGGTGGAAGACGGCTTCGATGTTTCTCGTAGGGCAGAAGATGGCCGCGCACTGGCGGATGAATTCGTGTTTGTCGAGGTAGTGGGCGATTTCGCACTCGGCAAGGTTTTTGAATTTTTCGCCACGGGTCAGGTTGTCGACGGCGACGATGTCGGCAATGCCGCGTTGGTTGAGGGCTTTGACGATGTGCTGCCGATAAAGCCGGCCGCGCCTGTTACGATGATGGTCATATTGGGTTTCCTGATTTTTGGTTTTAGCGAAACTCGTTGCACTCGTTTCAGACGACCTTGGGAAAGATGGGGTCGTCTGAAAAAGAGATTACTGCTCTTCCAATGCTTTGTTCAACTCTGCAAACGAGCAGACCGCCGTACCGAGTTTGGCGACGACGACACCGGCGGCGGTATTGGCGAGATGCATGGCTTCGCACAGGTGTAGCCTGCCGCCAGCCCCAAAGCCCACTCCGGCAATGACGGTGTCTGCCTGCCGGATACGTCGTAAACTTCTTGAGCGCGGGTGGGCTGGTAAATGGGTTCGCCTTCGCTGAACAGGGTCACGCCTCTTCGCTTCGGGTCAGTAAAACGGCGGTCAGGTCGAGGTGGCGGCGCAGGTTTTGCGCTTTTTCGATCAGCTCGCTTTCGTTTTTCCAACTGCCGACCACTTCTTTTCAATTCGGCTCTAGTTAGGCGTAATCAGCGTGGCGCCGGCGTATTTTTTCGTAATCGTCGCCTTTGGGGGTCGATTAATACGGTTTTTACCTGCGTGTTTTGCCCAATCTATCATATCGGAGATGTGCGACAGGCCGCCTTTGCCGTAGTCTGAAAAATGATCGCGTCGTATTCGGGCAAGATTTGCACGGTATTTCTGCTTGATTTGCTCCAACACTTCGCGGTTGGGATGCTCTTCAAAAATCAAGACGGATAAGCTGCTGGTTGCGGGCGACGACGCGCAGTTTGACGGTGGTGGCGATTTGTTTGTCGCGCATCAGATAGGGAGGCGACGCCGTCTTGCGCCATCAGCGCGTCGAGCGCGTCGGCGGCTTCGTCGTCGCCGGTTCGGACAACAGCCCTGCTTTGCCGCCCAACGAAGCGATGTTGCGCGCAACGTTCGCCGCTCCGCCCGCCCGTTGGTCGATTCGTCCGATTTTCGCCACCGGCACGGGCGCTTCGGGCGAAATACGGGACACGTCGCCAAACCAATGGCGGTCGAGCATCACGTCGCCGACAACAGGGACTTTGGCTTGCGCGAAACAGGGATTTGAGGGTTTCTTGTTTGGAACTTGGTGGGCATATTGCCTCCGTTGTGTTTTTCAGACGGCCTCAACCTGTAAGGTCGTCTGAAAATCAGTTTGCTTCAAGGTTCGCCACGCGGTTCACTTCGCGCAATACGGCTACCGGATCGGCGGCCGGTAACGGGCGGCCCATCACCAGATATAGTCGAACCCTGCCGCCAATGCTTCCGGCAGGGCGTCATGATGCGGCGTTGAGTCATCGTTGTTGCCGGCAAACGTCCAAACGGATGCCGGGCGTTACCAAGACAAAAATCCCTGTCCCCAATTCGCGGCGCAGCGGCGCGGCTTCTGGGCGAAACAGACCACGCCGTCCAAGCCCGAACTTTGCGCCAGTTTTCGCCAAGCGGATGACTTGTTCTTCAGGGCGATGTTCAGACCGATTTCCGCCAAATCGCTTTGTTCCATACTGGTCAACACGGTTACGCCGATTAAGAGCGGCTTCGTGCCGTATCCGGCAACGGCTTCGGCGGCGGCTTCCATCATGCGGCGGCCGCCCGATGCGTGCATATCGACCATCCACACGCCCATGTCGGCGGCGACTTTACAGGCTTGCGCGACGGTGTGGGAATGTCGTGGTATTTCAAATCGAGAAGAGTTTGAAACCCTGATGGATCAGGCTTTCCGCCAAACTGCGTCCCGTGGCGGTAAACAGCTCTTTGCCGGTTTTGATTTGGCACAACGTCGGATCAAGGTTGCGGACGAATCCGAGCGTGTCTTTTTCGTTAGCAAAATCAAGGGCAACGATGACGGAGTGCGTTGTTGCGGAGTTTTGGAAGTCGGTGATTAAAGATTCATGGTGTTTTCGTTTCGGGTTTTCAGACGACCTTTATCGTCTTTTTCTTTTCGCAGTACAACGTAAATTCAAAACCGTAGGTCGGGCATTGATGTCCGACCCTACGCGGACTCAAGCCCCGACAAACTGTTTTCGGATAAATTTGAACCGGTACATCAGCCGTCATTCCCGCGCAGGCGGGAATCCATTGATAAAACTCAGTTCATCAGATTTAAACAGCGATTGCCCAAATTCAGAAATGGATTTCCGCCTGCGCGGGAATGACGCCGAATGATTATTTTTCGGTTGCAACACGCTGTTTATCAAAAATAGGTCGTCTGAAAACCGATTTTCCTGTTTTTCAGACGACCTTTTCGATTTATTTGCCCAATGCGCCCAATATCCGGCTTTCACGGCTTCTACCGGCTGAGTGCCGTCAACCTGATGTATTTCGGCGCGTGTTCGCCTTCCAGCTTGCTGTAAAATCGACCAGCACTTCGGTTTGCTCGTGGTAAACGGCAAGGCGTTTTTGACAGTTTCTTCTTTGTCGTCGTCGCGCTGAATCAAATCTTCGCCGGTTACGTCGTCTTTGCCTTCGACTTTAGGCGGATTGTAGGTAACGTGGTAGGTGCGGCCGGAAGCCAAGTGAACGCGGCGGCCGCTCATGCGGTCGACAATCACGCTGTCGGGTACGTCGATTTCAACGACCGCGTCCAAATCCACGCCCGCTGTCACATCGCTTCGGCTTGTGCCAGCGTGCGCGGGAAACCGTCAAACAGAAACCGTTTTTGCAGTCGTCTTGCGCGATGCGTTCTTTCACCTATGCCGATGATGATGTCGTCGCGCACCAAGCCGCCTTTCGTCAATGATTTTTCGCTTCAAACCCAGCGGCGTGCCTGCTTTAATCGCAGCGCGGAGCATGTCGCCGGTGGAAATTTGCGGAATGCCGAACGCAGCGGTGATGAATTGTGCCTGAGTGCACTTTGCCTGCGCCCGGCGCGCCTAACAATAATACTTTCATGGTGTTCCCTTCTGTTAAGTGATATGGATTTGAAACGTGATTCAAATGATTTTACAGGCTTGCGTTTATCGTTTCAAAACTTCAGACGGCCTGTTCCGCGCCGAAATGTTTCCATGCGTCATCGCGCATTTCGGCAAACCATGTGTCTTCGGGAAACCGCTCAATGCGTCTTTCAAAGTGGAAAGCAGGTTTTGCGATAAAGTCTTCGCCAAATACTCTTCCTCGTTGGCCTCCATGCCGCTTTGTCCGCCTGCTGCGCCAAACCGCGCGCGCGGGTCTGATGCCCGATGTTGCCAGTAGTTGAGCGCAATCACCTTTTTGCGCCCAAAGCTGCGGAATCTCAGGGCTGTCTTGCAGCAATACCGACAAAAATCGACGCGGCAACTGTCAGCCTGCCGCCGTTCAAAGCGCAAATCCAGCGAACGGTTCGGCGGCAGCGTACTGAGCGTTTCCGCCATACGGAACCAAAAACTCGCCGCTGGCTTTCGTCCGGCGCGGCAGCTTTCAACATTTCATAGTTAAACTCTTGGTCGTCGTTTTTGAACCAGCAGGGCAACATCGGCAAGCAGTTTTTGCTCCTCGCAGCTCAAATGCAAAGCGTCAGTCATGTCCTTTCAGACGGCCTCAAAGAGCAGCTCGCCACTGTCCAAATCTTCCTGCGTATCCACGCCGGCGGCAGGGGCTTGTTTGGCGGTTTCGACGGCAATCAGGTAGCCGTGCCACAGGACGCGCAGTTGCTCCAGCGATTCGATGGTTTCCAGCGGCGAGACGCTCATTCGGCGTAGCGTTGCAGGAAACCGGCACGCAGTGGCGTAAATGCCGATATGGCGCAGGACGGCGGTTTCGACGGGCAATTCGCGTTTTCGGCGCGCATGGCATCGCGCGGATAGGGAATCGGGGCGCGGCTGCAGTAGATGGCGTTGCGGTTTTTTTGTCGAGGACGACTTTGACGACGTTGGGATTCATAAATTCGTCGAAATCGTGCAATTCGTGCGCCGCGGTCGCCATCTGCACGTTGTTTTCCACCAAGACTTCGGCAGTGCGGTCGATGAGTTCAGGGGCAATCAGCGGCTCCGTCGCCCTGTACGTTGACGACCACCAGATGTTGCGGCAGCTTTCAGCGCGGCAGCGGCTTCGGCAAGGCGCGTCGTGCCGCTTTCGTGCCGGTTTGAAGTCGTGACGACTCGACGCCGTGCGCCTGACAGGCCGTCTGAATGTCAGGATGGTCGGTGGCAACGACGACACGCGCGGCTTTGCTTTTTGCCGCCTGTTCGGCAACGCGCACGACCATCGGTTTGCCGTGGATGTCCGCCAAGGCTTTTCCGGGCAGGCGCGATGAATCCAGCCGCGCCGGAATCAGATACGACGAATTCGGTCATGCTTTGGGTTCCTCTTCGCTCAACGCTCGTGCTTCGTTTTTCCAGCATATAGGAATGCCGTCTTTAATCGGATAAGCCAGCTCGCCTGACGGCTCCACAATTCCTGTTTGTCCTGATGATATTCCAGCCTGCCTTTGGTAACAGGGCGAGACGAGGATGTCTAAAATCCATGGGTTTCTTTCGGGTTTGATGGTTTATAATTGGATTAACTTTAAACCAGTACGGCGTGCCTCGCCTTAGCTCGAAAGAGAACGATTCTCTAGGTGCTGAAGCACCAAGTGAATCAGTTTCCGTATATCTGTCTGTCACGGCTTTGTCCTTGTCTGATTTAAATTTAATCCACTATGCGAAACCCTTCGTTTGTTTTATGACGCTTCGCTCGTTTTCGCACGACCTGCAGCATTATTTTTCCGTGCGGTTTGTTTTGGCTGTTTGCTCAGGCTTCGCAGGGATTTTTGCCGTTGCACATGATTTGGCGGATTTCGCGCCTCAAGTTTGCTTTCGTTGGTTGGGTGTATTTGCCAGAGGATGTTCATCATCGGTTTTCATCGTCGCCTCAAGATAGCGCGGCGTTTTGTCCATTATCGATTGACCTACCCGCAGTGCTGTAAAAGCCAATCAATGCTGTTGACTTCTTCTTGCGTGTATAAAGTCTTCATGCCGTACTAAAAGCGCTTTACGCAACTGTGCGCGCACTTGCGGCGTGTTGATTTCGGCAATCGACCGGGTTTGCATACTTTTCAAGACTAGCTTCCAACTGGGACGTTTGTCTTCGGCGCATCTTTTCAGAATTTCTGTACATTCGGATCGCAAAGCACGATGCCTTCCATACTTTGGAAACAGACTGTTCCAATCAGGGCATCCATCTTCTGCTACTTCAAACAGACGCTCCAGCGACGCGTCGCTGGGTGTGGCGGCAAATGCGTTGGCGCACAATGCAAACAGTGCGGCGAAGGGCAATAACAAGGTTTTCAGTTTCATCTTTTTCTCCTGTTTAAGGTTTAGGGTACATTCTTCAGACAAGATAATTTCGTTTTCAAATTCAATTAGGTAGTGTTCGCTGATTGTTTCTATTTCTTTCATATCTCGCTTCGCTTGCCCTATATTGGCGAGTTTTTATGAATGTCGAATTTTTCTCCACGATAGATTGTCCCTACGGGAGTCTCGTAAAACGCAATCATGGCATCAATCTCTTGTTGAGTGAACTCGTCCTTGGCAACTTTTTTTATTTCTTTCATTAATTTGTTTCTAAGTTGCGGTGTGAAATAAGCTTTAAACACTTTGTTCATATAACGGTCTGACGCGGCTTGTAATTGCGGCTGCAGTTCCGGTGGATATGAGAGATGATCGGTTGCATGAGCTGTCGGTTTTTGTAGCTTCCGCCATGTTGGTCAAATTTTTGAGAAAGTCGCGTTCGATATGCTGGACTTCCATCCATCTATTTAAAGACTTATCGCTTGGGGGCGCGGCTGTTGCGACGGAGCAGGCGGCAATGGCAACGAAAGTGAGCAGCAGTTTTTTCAGGTTCATAAATTTCCTTATTATTCAAGACAAACAGCAACAAAGAATCAATTGATTTCAGACGACCTGTCAGGGAATCTTTCAGCCGTTCCAACACAAACGCCGCCAAATCAGGTTCGATTATCGCACAAACAGGCAACACCCATACATGATTCAGATTGAGGTCGTCTGAAAACTTGACCGCATCTTTCTCCGTAATAATGACCGCGTCCGCATTGGGCAAATCTGCCGCTGCGATGTCGGCATGGTCGGGCAGCGCGACGGTTTGGTTCAAGGTGAGTGCCCATATCCGCAGCGAATCGAAAAACGCTCCGGCTTTGGCGATACCCGCCACGGCAGCGACGGTTTAGTTTTTCAGACGGCCTGTGTCCAGTGTATTTCAGACGGCTGGATTTCAAACGGTAAATCGTCCCGTTTCGATACGGCTGTGAAACATGTTTTCAGACGGCGCAAACGACGCATCCGCCTTGCCGCCGCTGACGACGACCGCATCCACCGAATCCAGCCGCGACAAAGGTTCGCGCAAACTGCCGTTGGGCAGCAAATCCAAATCCGTCCGCCCCGTATCAGCCGCCGGAAACACCGTGATTTCCACATCCCGCCGCAGGGCGTAATGCCTGCAAGCCGTCGTCCGCCACAATCAGCCTGATGTCGGGGATGCGCGCCAGCAACGCCCTGCCTGCCTGTGCACGGCTGCTGCCCACCGCCGTCGGCGCCGCCGGTTTTTACGGAACAGCAGCAAGGCTCGTCGCCCGCATCTTCCGCACGGCTCGCGGCATTCAATACATGAACCGCCCTCTCTGCGCCCGTAGCCCCGGCTGATGATGCCGACCTTGACGCCTTTTTCTGCAAGCCCGACACCAGCGCGGCGACAATCGGCGTTTTTCCCCGTCCCGCCCGCGTGGATATTGCCGACCACGACCACAGGCACGGGCAGCTTTTTCGCTTTTCAGACGACCTGAAACGAAATCATCGCGCCGTTTCGCCGCAATTTTGGCAAACAGTTTGGATAAGGGTTTGAGCAGGAAAGATAAAAACGGATTGGGGCGTTGCCAATGGCGTTCGATGATTTGATGGAGTTTGGGCATTCAGAACGACCTTGTAGCTGCGTTTCTGTAGTACACCATTTTAGCGGATAAGTCGTTCAGGCTAGGGTTTCAATGCGGTTGTCGGGCATGACCAGCCAGACTTTTGCCTGTTTGGCGCGGGCTGCGGTACGGATGGCGGCTTCGTCCATGATGGAGAACGCGGTGGATAGGAGGCATCGGCAACGGCGGCGAGTCGGCGCCATGACGCTGACGCTGCGGTAGCGCGATGTGCAGTGCCGGTGCGCGGGTCGAAGAGGTGGGTGAACTTGCCGGCTTCGTCCATCACGGTACCGTAGCCACCTGAGGTGGCGAAGGCTTGGTTTTGCATGGGGATGGTCAGGAGGGTGGCTTCTTCGTTTTGAGGATTGCGGATGCCGACGTTCCATGTGCGTTGGTTGTCGGTGTCGAGCGCGGATGTTCCTCATATCGACGAGGCTTGGTGGATGCCGTGTTGTTGCAGCAGGGCGGTGATTTTGTCGGTGATGCAGCCGAGGCGATGCCGTTGAGGGATAAGCCCATGCCTTTTTGTTCGAAAGGATGGATTTTGGTCGAAGACGACGTGTTTGAAAGCCGACGGGTTTGAGGTGCGCCGGATGTCCAGTTCGGACGGCGGGGTTTCGGCACTGCAGGTTGCGGCGGAAATGGTCTGCATAAAGGTTCCACAGCACTTGGACGGTGGGGTCGAGACGCGCCGTCTGTCAGGGCGTGGATGTCGCGGCAAATGCTCAGCAGGGCGAGGAAATCGGGCGGCGGGTTGTTCAGACTGACCTTCTTTTGTTCCAGTCGGTTGATGAGGCTGTCTTCGCGCGCGAGGCTGAAGATTTTTCGAGGCGGGCGACTTCTGCGAGGACTTTGTTGACGAGTTTTCGGCTTCTTTTGCGGTCAACGCCGAAGAGACGGGTTTGGCGCCGGAACCCAGCGCGATGCCTTTCAAATGACGGGCTCGCCGGTAGTTGGTAACGGGGCAGGGCGGTTGCGGTTCAGGAGGAAGGCGCGGTTGCTCCGGCGGCGGTTAGGGCGGCGATGGCAAAAACGGCGGCGGGTGAGCGGGTGTTCAGTGGGTTGGGATGGATCGTCTAGAAAAAGGGGCGGGGTGTTGGAGGACTGCGTGGAATCGGTTTTATCCGGGCATGCGTTTTGAGTGGGAAGGCTGAGGGAGCGCCGTCGTTCCACACAGGATTTTTAGTGGTTACGGAAAGGACGGCGGGCGACGGCTGAGGGCTGATTTGCGCTGCGGCAGAACATTTTTCCCGCCATTAAGCCTGCCTTCACGCTGGGCGCAAGCATCAACCGCCCTATCAGTCGCCCATTGCCGCCAGTAGCTCTGCTGATGTTCGGCAATCAGGGCGTTGGTGATTTCTTCCAAGTCGTCCAAATCACGAAAATCCAGCTTGTGCAGGGTGAGGTTGATGCGGTGGTCAGTTACGCGGCCTTGCGGGTAGTTGTAGGTGCGGATGCGTTCGCTGCGGTCGCCGCTGCCGATGAGGGATTTGCGTTCGGCGGCTTCTTTGGCTTGGGACTTGCGTTTTTGCGCGTCGTTCAGGCGGGCGGCGAGACTTTCATCGCCTGCGCTTTGTTGGCGTGTTGGCTGCGGCCGTCTTGACATTCGACCACCATGCCTGTGGGCAGGTGGGTGATGCGGACGGCGGAGTCGGTTTTGTTGATGTGTCTGACCGCCCGCGCCGGATGCGCGAAGGTGTCGATGCGCAGGTCGGCGGGGTTCAACTCGATGTCTTCGAGTTCGTCCGCTTCGGGCATGACGGCGACGGTGCAGGCGGAGGTATGGATACGGCTCGGCTTTCGGTGGCGGGGACGCGTCACGCGGTGGCCGCCTGATTCGAAATTTCAGACGACTGTATGCCCAAACCGACAATGCGGGCGATGACTTCTTTATAGCCGCCCAACTCGCTTTCGTTGGCGGAAACGATTTCGACCTGCCAGCGGTTGCGTTCGGCATAGCGGCTGTACATGCGCAGCAAATCGCCTGCAAACAGCGCGGCTTCGTCGCCGCCCGTTCCGGCGCGCACTTCGATGAAGATGTTTTTTGTCGTCGTCGGCATCTTTGGGTAGCAAGAGTTTTTGCAATTCGGTATCGAGCGTGTCGATTTTGGCTTTCGCCACTTCGATTTCTTCGGCGGCAAAGTCTTTCATTCAGGGTCGGACAGCATTTCTTCGGCGATCCGCCAAGTCGCTTTGCGCCAGTGATAGTTTTGGAACACTTCGACCACGGGCGTCAATTCGGACGTGTTCGCGCGTGAGCTTGCGGTGAGTTGTCCGCGTCGGACGTGGCTTCGGGCTGTCGAGGAGTGGGTGACTTCTTCCAAACGGTCGGATAGTTGTTGTAATTTTTCTAAGATAGACGGCTATAATTCTTCCATAACACAAATGCCGCCGAGTCGTCCGCGACGGCGTCGAGGAGGCGATATTATAATGGGTTTGGTTGGAAATTCAAAAGGATATGGCGGAGTTCTGATGGGCTGCGGCGATGTCGGTTTGCTTTTGCGTTATCGGTTTGAAGTTCATCCTTCGTTTGAACATTTGCCGCTACATAACAAAAGGTCGTCTGAAAACCAAAATCCGGTTTTCAGACGACCTTGTGGAGACTTGAGGCGCAGCCAGAGATACCTATCAGGTTCAGCAGGAACAAAACCGTAAAGCCCGGTCAGGTAAATCAGCCGAGGATGGCGAGGAGGTCCATACCCGCCGTCGGTTTGTGGCGTTTGTCGTCTTTGACGAGGCGGTAGTTCAGCCAGAGCGAACACGGGGCGAAACGAAGGCGGTAATCATGGCGACGTGAGCAGCTCCGCCATCGCGCTGTTGAACCAGAAAATCACCGCCAAGCCCGTACCTGCGACCCAGACGTTCCAGGCGAAACAATTCGACGTTGCCCGTTTTTGTCTTTTACGCGCAGCAGCAGGCGCACCGGCTCGGCAATCGCGCGCGCGTAGCCGTCCACTACGGTAATCGTCGTGCCGTACATGCAGGCAGAAGGCGATAAACGCCACCATCGGACGCGACCAGTCGCCGATGGTGACGGCGTACATATTGATCAGTTGACCGACGTATTTGCCGCCCGCCATTTGCACTGCCTCACCGTTGCCGTACTGCACATACGCGCCCAAGGCGAGGAAGACGACCGCCAACACTGCGCTGGTGATGTAGCCGACGTTGAAGTCGAAAATACCGTCGCGGTAGCTGGAAGGATTGATGCCGTTGTTTTTCCGTTACCCACAGCGAGTTGATGGCGGAAATTTCAATCGGCGCAGGGCATCCAGCCCATCAACGCGATTAGGAAGCCCAGCCTGCGCAGCGTCCATGGGGTAGGCTCGATGAAAGTCGGGTTTTCATCTGCATGCCGCGCGACATGGCGATGGCAGCGGCGGCGACTGTGGCAATCGTCAGGCTGACGATGATGATTTTGGAAACGTTGTCCAAGGCTTTGTAGCGTCCGCTTGCCAGGATAATCAGGCAGGAAGCCATAATCAGCGCGGCGATTGCGCCGACATTCAGCGTCAGCGAGGAATCGCCATTTTGACGATGGCGGCGGTTACGACTACCACCGCACCTGCGATAATCGTTGCCGAGATACACGCACAAAAATCAGGAATACCCACAAATAAACGCGGCTTTTCTCGGCATAGCCTTCAATCAGGCTTTTGCCCGTGTCCAGCGTGTAATGCGCGCTGAAACGGAAAAACGGATATTTGAAACAGGTTGGTCAAAATGATAATCAACAGCAAGCTGCCAGCCGTAAAGCGCGCCCGCCTGCGTCGAGGCAATCGGGTGCGAACCGCCGACCGCCGCCGAGGCCATCAT
>BNJU01001685.1_pt1 | contig 90076 bp, 119 predicted proteins | sample 8539281 | NCBI WGS metagenome assembly BNJU01 (sample SAMD00202456, study PRJDB9452) | human saliva metagenome | isolation source: human saliva | place: Japan
TACCATCGCCAACGCCGCAAATATCCCGGCCACTACGATTTTTCTTTTTTTACCTGTTTTTGTTCTTTTGCGATTTCAGATACTACAACGTAGCACTGTTTTGACTTAGACCAAATTACTTTTAAAAAAATCTTATTCATTCTCGTTCCTTTTCTACTAACTATCTCTCATAACCATATAGTATACAAATCAATTTCTAATATTTGAATTTTTCACAATGTTACAAAATATACGCATTATATTTTTAAATCTCTTTTCATAATTTTTATCATATTTCACTAGTGTCTAACAATAAAATACATCATACTTTCAGAATATTTAATTAAAATTCTCCATCTTTTCAATCCGCCACAAAAAAACAGATAAAATCAATACTTTTTTTCATTTTTATTGGCTGTATATTATATCTTTTTTTGAATAAATATTTATAACTATTTATTCATATAAGCTATAAGGCAATACAATCTAAATAAATATCATTTTAATTTTAATACGCGCATTTTTTTCATCCCATATTTATATATTCAACTATGTTTTTTTATATTTAAGTGTGATATGACTAATTCATTTTTATTTTTTTAAGATAATACTTTTTATTAATCAGATAACCTTCTATAAAAAGACACTACTCAATCAGAGTAGTGTCTTTCATCATATACATATTCATTCATTAAAATATACAAATTTTTTTATATTTAAGTGTGATATGACTAATTCATTTTATTTTTTTAAGATAATACTTTTATTAATCAGATAACCTTCTATAAAAAGACACTACTCAATCAGAGTAGTGTCTTTCATCATCTCATATTCATTCATTAAAATATACAAATACAGCAATAATATATACATAGCGAGTATGACATCATCAATGCATACTTGCTAATCAAGCGTTATATTTTACAGAGAATACAAATGTACTTTGTACAGAAGCTAAGTTAATTTTGCTATGCAAATTTTGCATATATGCCCTATACATCTCTTGTGCCTCTTCCACAGATACAATATCAAAGGTAATTCCATCCCCAATAGGCAACTGGCTCAATCTAGGCAAATCAGCCGTAATAACGGTACCGATTTTAGTATATGCCCCCGTCGTTTGCCGATCCGCCATGAGTATAATTGGATTCCCATCAGATGGAACTTGAATCGATCCAAATACAGCGCCATCGGAGATGATATCGGCGCCGTCGATGTGTTCAACAGGGGCTCCATCTAACCTAAATCCCATGCGGTCGCATTGAATGGTTAATGTATAGAGTTCTCTGCTAAAATTGCGAATACCCGTTTCTGTAAAGTACTTAGCTTGCGAGCCTAGTACAACGCGCAGCGGTTCATGGCATTCACGGCCGCCCCGATTAAATAGAACCGTATTAAACAAATGATTTGATTCTCTAGTATAATCGCAGATGATAGTATCACGCATGCAATCCTTTAAACGCACTTCGTCGCCCGCCACTAAGGGACGTCCCTCAAATCCGCCAATATTCGCTTTTGTATGTGTCGCCACGCTGCCGTTGATTTCAGGCACATCAATACCTCCGGCGAAGGAAATATACATGCGCACCCCACATTGGCTAAAAGCTGCCAGAGATTACATCGCCGTCATGACAGACAAAAGGGAATGTACCGCGGCACCTCAACATTATTAATGGTAGGTCTCATGTCGGCGCCTGTGAAAGCAACAATGCATGTACCTTTCACCTTCAGCGTAGGGCTGAGCACGGTACACTCCAAAGCACCTACGGGCGTCGTATTCCCTACAAGGGCTTGTCCGATAGCATAGCTTTCACCATCCATAGGACCGGCCACGGGCATGCCATATTGTTGAAAGCCTACGCGCCCTCCGTCTTGCACGGTGGTCATCATACCAGGCGCAACCACCTCAAATGACGCATTCTTATATTCACTTACCGCCACGGAGGTCACCTACCTTTACATGATGTACAACGGGCTTAAAAGAAGAGCCCAATTTCTTAATACAGTGGAACGCACTTTCATCAATAGGAACATAGCGCACATAATCGCCCGCCTTGAGAAGGGCCGCCTGTTCTCGAGACTCATCGTACATGGACACAGGTGTACGTCCTATAATTTGCCATCCTCCAGGGGAATCCGATGGATAGGTGCCGGTCTGCTCACCCGCGATGCCTACGGATCCTGCCGGAATATGCGTGCGAGGCGAGGACAAGCGAGGCGTAGCGATGCGCGGATCCATGCCACCTAAATAGGTAAAACCGGGGATAAAGCCCATCATGTACACGAGGTAATCCGTACCGCTATGAATGCTCACCACGTCGGCCTCTGTAAGGTGATTATGAGAGGCTACAAATCCAAGGTCTGGACCAAATTCACCACCATAGACGGTCGGTATCTCTACGACCGTCACGAGTTCACTTTCATCAGCACTCGATAGGCTGCGTACAGATAGGTTCAAGAATGCGGCACAGTTCAGCATAGGTGTAGCGCAGCGCATCATACTGAATGAGAAGCGCACAATAGGTAGGCACCATCTCAATAATCCCCTCTAAATGGAGGCTTTCAATACCCGCCACAGTCTGACGGATACGCTGATTAATCTTAGGGTCAATGACTTGACCAAATTCGATGGAGATAGCACTATCTCCAACAGGTGAAATTGTGGGATTCATGATGTCCCCCTAACCTAATAATTTCGCAATACCTTGCAAGGATGTAACGCCGATATAAGCAGTCACAAGCACGACAATCCAGCCGGTATAGAACAGAATCGGATTGTGCTTATAGTCCCCTACGATATTCGTCTTACGCGTTGCCAATAACATAACGGCTAAGGTAACAGGCAAGATCAAACCATTCACAGAGCCCGCCACGATTAACAGTGTAGCTGGTTTACCGATAAAGATAAGAATGCATGTGGACACAAAAATGAATGCCATGATGGTCAATTTTTCATACCGTTCTACCACCTTGAACAAGGTTTTAAGGAAGGATACCGATGTATAGGCAGCACCCACAACAGATGTCAACGCAGCGCAGAAGAATACGATACCGAATAATTTATGACCGATTTCACCAGCACCAAGTAAGAACGCAGAACCTGCTGGGTCCTTTGGATCTAATGTAAAGCCCATGGATACGACACCAAGTACGGCCAAGAATAGCAATATACGAACAATGGCATCTACGGACATGCCCATGAAAGGCAGCACGACGCACATCGTTTAAATGTTCACGACCTGTAATGCCCGCATCAATCAAGCGATGGCCACCGGAGAATGTAATGTACCCACCTACGGTACCGCCGATAAGGGTAATCGTAGCTAGCCAAGCGTAATGTGTTGGCACGATGGCATGCGTTACAGCCTCTGCTACAGGAGGGTTCGTAGAAAACGCTACATAGCCGATGAGGGCTAGCATTACTGTGCCCAAAACCTTCGCTGTATTATCGAGGACACCGCCCATTTTAGGAGACGCAAATAATAAAATACCCAAGATACCACTGATGGCCGCTGCCGTCGTCGTATCGATACCGAATACGATGTTAAGGCCCATGGATGCACCGCCAATATTGCCGATGTTAAACGCAAGACCCCCAAGGGAGATCAAGAACGCTACTGCATAACCAAGCCCTGGCAATACCTTATTCGCAATATCTTGGCCCCGCATTTTAGATACGCCGATAATGGTCCACACATTGAGCTGTGCAATGATGGAGAAAATAACGGACACCACAATAGCGAACGCGAAATCCGCCTTCAGCTCACCTGTAAACGCCGCCGTTTGTAATATAAATCCTGGCCCGATGGATGACGTGGCCATCAAAAACGCCGCCCCTAAGAGGACCGACAAACTCGCTTTACCTGTAATGGGTTTCATACTAACTCCTTATACCTCTGCTAGAACTATCCATTCTAGAACTATCTATGTTGAACTATCGATTCTGAAAATTTGCTACAATGACACCCGCCTTAACGAGCCCTTCATGTATATAGTTTGTGAAAGCTATCGCTTTCGGATTATCGCCATGGACGCATACGGAATCAGCTACAATGTCGATTGTTTTGCCCGTATTCGTTACAACCTTGCCTTCTTTGACCATCATGAGCACACGTTCCAATGCCTCTTGCGGGTCTTTTATGAAAGCCCCCTCTTCAGAACGGGGCACCAAGGTGCCTTTCTCTGTATAACCGCGGTCTGCAAAGACCTCTTGGATCACAGGGATACCTCGCCGCTCGGCCTCTTTGGCTATATAACTACCGCTGAGCACCATGGCTCGAACCTTGGGATTCACCGCTTGTAAACCATCTAATACGGCATCAGCTAATTCCGGCGTTACGCACGCCATGTTATAAAAAGCACCATGTAATTTCATATGCTGCAACTCTACATCGTACTGATTGCAAAATCCTTGCAACGCACCGAGTTGGTAGATCATATACGCCCGTGCCTCATCAGGACTCACCGCCATCTTGCGGCGCCCAAATCCCATTAAATCAGGATATCCCGGATGGGCCCCTACGGCTACGCCCTTCTCCTTGCACATCTTAACAGTGGCCTCCATGATGAGAGGATCCCCTGCATGCCAACCACAAGCCACATTGGCACTAGTAACGTGATTTAACACCTCACTATCCATGCCCAATGTATAATTGCCAAAGCTTTCACCTAAATCGCTATTTAGATCTATGTATTGTTTCATATTCTATACCTCTCAGATGTCTATATTCTTGCTGATTCATTTTCTATCAATAGTTCATTCAATGCGGAGTATTTCCCATTGAACTCAAATGTATATCTCATGGAACTCATATAGATACGCATCTTTCTTCTTAATTCTATAGAATATAGCTTATGGTAAGATTATACAAATTATGAGGTTCACAATTCAAGTAATTTTTCTCATGTATACAAAATTCTTAGCATGTATTCATGTATACATAATCCAACTTATATAAATATCTATGCAAAATGTGATTTTTCCTACATTTATCGGTATACGATAAACTATAAAATGCCATATACACGAAAAAGCACTCGACACAATGTCGAGTGCTTTTACCATCAATAGGACTATTGTTATATATGTGTATATGGAGAGAGTTGTAAGGGATTCAATGAAAGGGTCAATAGCCTACCGATTATTTATTGTCCTTGGATGCAGCATCATCAGCTTGTTTGCTGTCATCTGCAGATGTATCATCATCGGATTAGCATCGGATATGTTAGCAGCATCCTTGTCGCTGATTACAATATGACCATCTTTCACATCTGCAAGCAAGTGTTTTACATCGATGTGGTCTAAGTAGAAATCTGTTACATTATCGCGAATTTCAGTTTCGATAACACGACGTAATGGACGAGCGCCCATTGCTTTATCGTAACCTTGTTCCATCAATAAATCTTTAGCATCATCTGTAACATCTAAGGTGATACCTTTTTTAGCTAATGTTTTATTTACTTGGTTCAACATCAAGTCTACGATTTTCTTCAAATCATCTTTGCTTAAGTGATTGAATTCAATAACACCGTTGAAGCGGTTCAAAAATTCTGGACGGAAGTATGGTGCAATACGTTCCATGATGTCAACTTTACTTTCATCTTGAGCATCGCTGCCAAAACCAAAGCCTGCATTAGATGTAGCAATGATAACAGTATTTTTGAAGTTTACTGTGTTGCCTTGACCATCTGTTAAGCGACCGTCATCCAATACTTGTAAAAGCAATGTAATAACTTGAGGATCTGCTTTTTCAATTTCATCGAAAAGAACGATGGAATATGGATTACGACGAACACGTTCAGTCAATGTATTAGAATTATCTTCGTAGCCTACATAACCTGCTGTAGCACCAATCAATTTGGATACAGCTGTGCGATCGCTGTACTCGGACATATCAAGGCGGATGATAGCATCTTTATTACCGAACATATCAATAGCCAATTGTTTAGCCAATTCAGTTTTGCCTACACCAGTAGGACCTACGAACAAGAAGCTACCAATTGGACGGTTGCCTTCATCAAAGCCCGCGCGGTTACGGCGGATAGCGCGAGATACAGCCTCTACCGCTTATCTTGACCGATAACATTTGCTTCCAAACGAGATTTCATATCTTTCAAGCGTTCAATATCAGACGCGCCCATTTGAGATACAGGGATACCTGTCATTCTTTCAACAGCTTCTGCTACGTCATTCACTTGAGCTACTACCTTTTGATTTTCTGTATGATTATCAAGCTCTGCTTGTAATTTTTGAATACGCATTTTTTCGTTGATAGCGGATTCATAATCTTCTTTTTGAGCATATTCCTCTTGTTTTGCTTTAGCATCTGCAATATCTGCTTCTAATGTTTTAATATCAGTTACAGGATGTTGGGATGCCAAGTGCGCTGCAGTTACGTCGATCAAGTCGATTGCTTTATCTGGTAAACTGCGTTGAGGAATGTATTGTACGGAATAATCTACCGCTGCTTTCAACACAGCATCAGGTAATTCAATGTTATGATGCGCTTCGTATAATGGACGAATACCTTGCAAGATTTTGAAAGTATCTTCTGCAGATGGTGCGTTTACTTTTACTTCATTGAAACGACGAGCCAAAGCAGCGTTTTTCATAATTGTATTGCGGTATTCATCTTGTGTTGTAGCACCGATTACGGATAATTCACCACGAGAAAGAGCTGGTTTTATGATATCTGCTAAACCTTTGGAGCCTTGACCGTCACCAGTGGAACCAGCACCTAAGATTTGGTGGATTTCGTCGAAGAACAAGATGATATTGCCAGCGGCTTTTACCTCTTTAATAAGGTTTTGAATGTTTTCTTCGAAAGAACCACGATATTGAGTACCTGCTTCTAAGCCAGAGATATCGATGGAGATGATTTCTTTATTTCTAATAGCAGCTGGTACATCGCCATTTACAATAGCTTGTGCCAAGCCTTCTACTACAGCAGTTTTACCTACACCAGCATCACCTACGAGTACTGGATTGTTTTTTGTACGACGTGCTAAGATTTCTGCTGTTTCTTGAATTTCTTTATTACGACCAATTACAGGATCGAGTTTGCCGTCACGAGCTTGGTCAGTCAAGTTAGTACCTAAACGAGCAAGGATACCATCTTGTTTAATTTTACCTTGTTTTGCAGCTTGAGCAGCTTGCATTTCTTCGTTAGATGGCAAGCGACCAGTTTGACGATAATAAGCAAACTCCTCAGGAGTTACTTCACGACCATTAATTTGATATCTACGGTTCTCTGTAGAATAACCACCCATGTTCCCCATCAATTGATTAAACAAATCATTCATGCTAGCAAATTCATTACCAAAGTTATTGAAATTGTTGTTCATATATATTACCTCACTTATGTATCACTACATTTAACTATTTGACTAATATTATAATTACTAGGTTTTTCTTAACCTTATGTCATTATAATAATCCTAATAAGTCAAAAAGTCAATAGGTCAAAAAGTATAAATTTTTTTGACTTTTTTCTTGACTTTTTATTTTTGACAAATCAGATTTATACGATAAGAATATAGATAAACGCTAGGTTTGTGAGAGATAATTAAATTTGAACTTTTGATTTAATTATATAAAAAACAAAAAGACCATTCGACGAATGGTCTTTTTATTAACTAATATTACTTTGATTTTTTTGTATTCTGCTCTAAAGCCATCACGAAGTACAGCATAACGTAACAAATTCCTTATGAAAGATTGTACATTAGAGTCATTCCACTCTAGCAGACGAGAATTATTTAGACGACCAAGATATATTTCATCACCATGAACAAGCTCAGGCGCACGGTCCTTAATATATGCAATAACATCAGCTCTTTTAGCTGCTCCACCTTTTACCTCTTGTTAAAGAACCGTTATGTGTAATATCTACTATATTAGTAAGCGGATTATATCGACAGCACCTATCTAAATTTAATTGAAGAGAATGATGTCTTGATTCTTTATTAGTTATAGATACATTTAATTGAGTAGTACCAGTACGGTTCCCCCAATGCGGATCATTCTCTGTATGTGCCGTAGCACATATACTAATACCTAGAACTTGGTCTCTATTGAGATAATCTTTTGCAATAAACATATGAGACCAAACTTGATAATTACCACCGCCACTATTACCAAAATGTGGCATACTTACACGGCAATCGTCGGATACACCTATTTTTTCCAAAAACTTACTATTTTTAATTTCTTTATAAATAATTAGATTGATCAAATTAAGAGCAAAGCCTTTTATATATTGAGGTGTATATTCGCTAATATCACTATTCTCTGCAAATGCCTCTTGAAACTCGTCTGACATAAGCTCTTCATATCTAAATTCCTCAAAGGGTTCCGGCTCGACAAAAGAAATTTTTTTCCTTAAAAGCTCCTCTAATAAAGGAATATCCTTAACTTCATGATATGCTCCATCATTATAATAATATATAATGGCCTCTATACCATTAACCAGCATAATATACTCAGCGTTAAGTATCTCTCTATATCCAGAAACTTGCTTAAAGACCTCATCACCAAGTATGTTAATATGAGGAGCCTTACATTCTATAATCATTAGTACATCTGTACACTCGTCATCACGATAGATAACAATATCCGCTCTTCCACGGGCGCCCTTTTTAGTATGCACCATTGACTCTTCTACAAAAATCTGATTAACAGGTATCCCTAATTCCTGTTGCAAGAATACAATTGTTTTTTGACGAACACACTCCTCCGGTGTCGCAGCTAACAAAAAACAACGTATAGGATCATATATACAATCTCCATCTCGTTGAAATTTTTCAAGTTCTATCTTATCAAAAATTGCTTCTATATACTTCATAATAGATTATCTCCTAACGTTATTAGTCCATTCTTAACAATTAAAGCCTTATAGATATTACTTCCTTTTTATATTTTTGCACGCACTTCATCACGCAGTATTCCATATCGAAGTAAGTTATTTATAAAGTTTTGAACATCAGAATGCTCCCATTCCAACAACCTAGAATTATCTAAACTACCAAGATATACTTTATTCTCTCTAATTAAATTTGGTGCTTTAGCTTTTACATAATCTATAACAACTTGACGTTTCATAGATCCACCTCTACCAAAATGATAGTGCTCCATTATGTGTAACAGTTACCATATTGGTAAATGGATTATATTCACAAAATTTATCCAAATCTAATTGTAAGGAGTGATGTCTATTTTTTTCTTGTTTGTTATTGATACATTTAACTGTGTATTATAATAACCAATCATACTAAGACCCCAAATTAAGTCTTTATTCTTATTGTCTTTAGCGATAAACAAACGTGTCAACTCCTGATAGTTATAACCAGCACTATTTCCAAACCTAGTTCTTTTTACACCAAAAATCCTCTGACACACCTATCCCAATTAAATCATCATGATTAATAGCAGTTTTTAATAAAATTAAATTTAAGAAATTAAGTGCAAATAATTTTATATCATGAGGTGTAGAATCACCCTAAATAATTTTTCTTTTTTTGGAATGTACGTTGAAGGTCCTTTGATAAAAATATCATGATAACTATATGATTTTATCGGCAATGCTTGAGCATACTCCACTTTATCATTTAAAAGTTCCTATAAGAAGGAATACCTTCAATTTCTATAGCAAGTCCAGAATTATATTTATACATTATAATCTGATGCCCATTAATCAACATATAATAATCAGCATCAAGAATTTTTAAGATATCCTTCAGCCTGCTCACGTACTATATAACAAGATACATCCACCTCAGGCGCCTTACATTCAATTACTAAAAGTGCATCTTTTTTCTTATCATCCCTATAAACAACTATATCCGCTCTTCCCCGTTTTCCTCTTTTCACATGAGCCATAGATTCTTCAACACTAATTCTTTCAATAGGCACACCCAAATCTCGTTGTAAAAACAGAATTGTTTTCTGTCTTACTTCCTCCTCTGGTGTACACTGAACAAAAATATTGCGTACAGGATCAGCATAAGCCCTTCCCCCAGATTTATATTTTTGCAGCTTTATATCTTTAAAAATCTTCGTTATATTTATCACAATATTATCCCTAATACCCCTACAATAATTTCATTTATTTTTTTCATTTTTAACATTATAACATATATAATTTTTTACTGTCTTTTTGACAACATCATATATATAATAAAAAGCGGATAGCCCATTACGAGCTATCCGCTTAATTTCTTTGGTGATCCAGGAGGGATTCGAACCCCCGACCCACGGCTTAGAAGGCCGTTGCTCTATCCAACTGAGCTACTGAACCATGTGGATTACCTATATATGTAATTATCTATTATAGTATAAATTATGTACTATGTATCGTCAACTGTACTTTATATGAGTTTACCCTAAAAAGGCAAAAAATGGAGCGGGTGAAGGAATCGAACCCTCGCGACCAGCTTGGAAGGCTGGGGCTCTACCATTGAGCTACACCCGCAAAATAAAAAAATGGTCGGAGCAGCAGGATTCGAACCTGCGACCCCCTGGTCCCAAGCCAGGTGCGCTACCAAACTGCGCTATGCCCCGTCATTCATTACTTTGCCATTATAGCAAACCCGGTAGTTGATGTCAACCACTACTTTTGCTGAGTTTTACTCGTCTTTGAGCACCTCTCTGCAACGAAAATTTATTATATCATTAGACGAAAAAAATCTGACAAGTAAATTTTTTTATAATTTCATCCAAAAATTTTATCTTTATTATACAAAAATAGGCTGCCTAAGCAGCCTATTTTTATATGTTAATTATTAGCCTTCGTAGCTACCATCTTCAACTACTTGAGGGTTTCTTGCGATACCTTGTTTTACAGCAACTTCAGCAACTGCTTTTGCAACAGCTGGAGCTACACGTGGATCGAATACGGATGGCATTACGTTTTCTTCGTTCAATTCGTCATCTGGAATCAAGTGAGCCAATGCCTCAGCAGCAGCCAATTTCATTTCGTCAGTGATTTGGGATGCGCGAACATCGATAGCACCGCGGAATACGCCTGGGAATACCGCTACGTTGTTGATTTGGTTAGGAGCGTCGGAACGACCAGTACCAGCGATGCGAATACCAGCTGCTTTCATATCAGCGTATGTTGCTTCTGGGTTAGGGTTAGCCATTGCGAATACGATTGCATCGTCAGCCAAGTTTTCCAAATTTCTTTTGTGAATACACCTGCTGCAGATACACCAAGAAGAATATCAGCACCTTTAGCATTTTCAGCCAAGTTGCCATGTTTTTCTTCAAGTTTAAGCAAGTCGATCAATTCAGCTTGCAAGGAGTCAAGACGTTTGTAGTCTTTGTGCAATACGCCAGAAGATACTAATAATGTAATATCACGAGCGCCTGCAAGGTATAACAAACGAGCAATGTTTGCACCAGCAGCACCAGCACCGTTTACAACGATTTTAGCAGTAGCTAAATCTTTTTTAACTAAACGAAGAGCACCTTTTACACCAGCCAAACATGCAATAGCTGTACCATGTTGGTCATCATGGAATACAGGAATTTCCAATTCTTCTTTTAAACGATTTTCGATTTCGTAGCATTTAGGAGAGGAAATGTCTTCCAAGTTGATACCAGCAAAGTTTTTTTGCAATAATTTTACAGTGTTGATCAAAGTATCAGCATCTTTTGTATCTACAACTAATGGAATGCAGTCTACATCGCCAAATTTTTTGAACAACAAGGATTTACCTTCCATTACAGGCAATGCAGCAGCAGCGCCAATATCACCAAGGCCAAGTACACGAGTACCGTCGGATACAACAGCAACCATGTTGGAACGACAAGTTAATTCGAAGGATTCTGCTTCGTTATCTTTAATGCGCAAGCATGGCTCTGCTACACCTGGTGTGTAAGCAACGGACAAGTCATGAGCATCTTTTAATTCATATTTAGTTCCTACTGTGAGGAAGCCTTTTAATTCACGTTTTTTTTGTACTGCTAATTCACGTACGTCCATAATAATTCTCCTTTTGAATCACAACGCACACATTATCTATTTCGTATTTGGTATTAATTATTAATACCCCTTACATCTTCATTATACAGAATCTATACAAACATTACAATATTTTTCGATATAGTTTTCCGAAAATTTTAGAATTGATTACGCTTTCACAGATGGCAAGTTACGGCCATAGAAAATTTCTGTCATTTCTTGTTTTAATTGATGCTTGATTTCCTTGATTTCACGAGCGCTCAATTCGGATTCAGTAATACCAAATAGGTAGTTATCTAAATCAAATTCTTTAAGCATCATCTTCGTATGGAAAATATTCTCTTGGTATACGTTAACATCAATCATATTGTACAAATTACGAGTTTTTGCATTGATGTAGTTTTGAATCGAATTGATGCGGTGATCGATATAAATTTTCTTCCCTGATACATCACGCGTAAAGCCACGAACATGATAATCCAAAGTGAGAATATCTGAATCAAAGCTCTTAATCAAATAATTAAGCGCATTAAGCGGAGAAATTTGACCACATGTAGATACTTCAATATCTGCACGGAATGTACTCACCCCTTTGTGCGGATGACTTTCAGGATAGGTATGAACAGTCAAATGGGATTTATCCAAGTGCATTACCACATCTTCTTTCTCAATTTCTTCTTCAGAAATCAAAATCGTAACGGATGCACCTTGTGGATCATAGTCTTGCTTCGCCACGTTCAAAATATTAGCGCCAATGATATGGCTAACCTCCGTCAAAATAGATGTTAAACGCTCTGCATTGTATACTTCATCAATATATTGAATATATTGTTTTTTCTCTTCCTCTGTACGAGTATAACAAATATCATAAATATTAAAACTCAACGTCTTTGTGAGATTATTAAAACCATATAATTTCATTTTAGGCTTTGCTTTAACTGGTGTATCCATGATATGCCATAACCCTTTCCATGCATAGACTTACTATTATTTGTGAAAGTTATCTTTCCTTCTTTCACCATTATACTAAATAATTTCTTGTTTATATATAAATTCTACATCAAATTGTCCTTCATCATAGGTAACTACGGCAAAGGAACCACCCGATTTATCACGAGGTAACGATAGGCTGCCGGGATTTACAAAAAGAATTTTACCCACTCGCACCGCATCATGACGATGTGTATGCCCTGCCACAATAAGGTGAGCCCCCATCGCTCGTCCAAGGTGGATGAGGTCCCCCGATTGATTAGAATAAGATACATCATGACCGTGAGTCATGTAAATATAGGTATCCTCTAAAGGAATCAACTGTTCCCTAGGCTCAAGCGGCTGCACGCGGTCATTATTGCCGCGAACAGCATATACTGGTACATCTGTATGTTCCTGCATATACCGTGCATCATCGCCCAAATCTCCTGCATGAAGCCACATATCGATATCTTGTTCAGCCGTTGCCGCTAACACAAGGTCGATATCTTCAAGGTATCCATGGGTGTCACTAATAATACCTATCCGTTTCATCCATTCACCTTCGCTACCAATTGTTGTAATGCTTTACCACGATGGCTAATGGATTCCTTCGTATCGATATCGAGTTCCGCCATCGTTTTTTTCCAAATTGAGGTACATAAAAATATGGATCATAACCAAAACCATTTGTACCGATTGGCGTATCTTGAATTTCACCATCGCAAGAGGCTTCTGAGGTTAAACTAGAGCCATCTGGATAGACTAATGCTAGTGCACACACATAATGAGCCGTCCGGTTAGCTTTGCCTTGTAGTTCTCGAATCAACTTTTGATTATTTGCTTCATCATCACCATGCGAACCAGCATAACGTGCAGAATATACGCCGGGTTCACCTTCTAGAGCATCAACAGTTAATCCTGAATCATCCGCTAAACAAGGTAACCCTATTTTTTCGCTATAATATTTAGCTTTGAGAATGGCATTTTCCATAAAGGTTGTGCCTGTTTCCTCAGGTTCTGGAACTGTGGCAACCTCTTTTACAGGCACACAAGTAATATTCATGTGAGAAAAAGCCCGTTCAAACTCGCGGATTTTTCCCTTGTTACCTGTTGCTAGCACAATACGTTCCATATTACTTATCTCCTTCAGACGCCATAGCTGGTGCATCAGGATACACCTTACCGATTTTATCCGCTACAGAGCCTAATACGTCTCGTTGGTTTGCCATCAATTCATCGGTTGCCGCTTCTGCAAGGTCTAATAGTGCATTGAGTTCGTTGCGGCTAAATGTGCCATGTTCACCTGTACCTTGTACCTCGATGAGATTACCTGCACCAGTGCGTACCACATTCATATCCACAACGGCAGCGCTATCCTCTTCGTAGCATAAATCCGTAATCGGCCCATTAGGACCAATACCGACAGAAATGGCTGCACAGAAATCGGTAATTGGAAATTTTCCAAAGCCTCCAAAGGTATAGTCGATAGCATCGACGAGGGCAACAAAAGCACCTGTAATCGATGCCGTACGCGTACCACCATCTGCTTGGATAACATCACAATCTACAGTAATCGACCGTTCACCAAGAGCTTTTAAATCAACAACAGCGCGCAATGCACGACCGATTAAGCGTTGAATTTCAACGGTACGGCCCGTTTGTTTACCACGAGCGGCCTCACGGCTTACCCGTGTTTTTGTAGAACGTGGCAACAAGGAATATTCTGCAGTCACCCAGCCTTGTCCAGTACCTTTCAACCAACGCGGTACATTATCTTCTACGGTAGCTGTGCAAAGCACCTTTGTTTTACCACATTCAATAAGTACAGAACCTTCTGCATATTCCGTAAAATGTCTCGTTATCTTAATTGGTCTCAATTGACCAGCTGTTCTATTATCGCTGCGCATCACAATGCCTCCCTTGTAACCATTATTATATATTCTTTAGCACGATGCATATAGCCGAATTACTACTTAGTAACGCCCCTTATACAAAGGGGCGTCTTATTATTTATTCTATTATAGCATGAAATGACGATTATATTCGATATATGACGACATCATTTCCCTTTTAGTTCTATTTGTCCACTACCTAATGGATCTACCACAACATAGCGTTGCAGTCCACCTCGCTGTTGTGCCTTTCGAGCTTCTGTGAAAGCCTCTTCTCTCGTCGCATCATCAGCTTGCCAAGGAATGAACATGGCGTACACACTTTGTTTTTGCATACGGACCATAGTTACCATAGGACTCTATGCTGTGCCATCCTATCTTATCCTCATAGAGACGTACCGTTTCACGTCGTTGTTCTTGTACGCCGGACTCATCATAATAGACAGAATAATCATGTACCCATCTATCTGTATGACCAACAAGAGCCTCTCGTGCCATTTCATCACGACGTGCCCATTGCTGTTTCCATTTAACAATGAGATCATCTATATATTTCGTTACATTAGCCGATTGATGTTGCTCTACATAATTTGGTTCAATAACACAACTATAATCTAGGCCAGCCATGGATAAGATTATCCCTGTATTTACATAGGGCAAGGCCTCCTGTACAGAATAGCCACCTTCAAGTACAGCGACATCTGCTTGCAATAAATCCACTAATTCTGCATATCCCTTAGCGGTCACATTCATATTCGCTAATGGATCTGAGAAGTGATTATCCTGTCCTGCCGAATTAATGACAATATCCGGTTTAAATTCATGTAGAATTGGCAATACAAGTTCACGCATCACCTTTAATAGACCTTCATCACCCGTGCCCGGTGGTAATGGAATATCTATATTAGCCCCAATGGCTTGAGGGCCTCCGAATTCATCCATAAAACCTGTGCCCGGATATAAGGTCCGTCCATCTTGGTGAAAGCTTATATACAATGTATCTGGGTCATGGTAGAACACGTCTTGTGAGCCATCACCATGATGTACATCTGTATCTACGATAGCTACGCGTTTCACACCATAGGTTTGACGTATATGTTGAATCATAACGGCCTCGATATTGATGGTACAGAACCCTCGAATACCATGTACCATGGCCATCGCATGATGCCCTGGCGGTCTAACGAGAGCAAAGGCTCTATCTACTTCACCTTGTAATACTGCATCAGCTGCAGCAATGGCACCACCAGCAGATACGCGATGCGCATCGGTCACCCACGATTGTAAATCAGGGGCCCCAACGTGAACACGTTCTATTACATCCCAATCTGCTACGATAGGATTGTATTCTCTAATATTGGGTACATCTAGTAACCCTTCTTCTACGATTTGATCCCGCGTATACAGCAAGCGCTCTTGTCGTTCGGGATGAGTGGAGGAAATTTTCCAATCAAAGGCAGGAAAAAATACGAGGCCTAATGAAGAATGTTCTATTGCACTTGCCGGCACGATTCCATTTCGTACACGGTAACTGTCCTTATGATTCCACATAACTACTCACCCCCGCTTGTAATTGAACTTTCACAGTTATAATGCGTTCCATTGATTGCCATCCATCTACTACTGGAAAATCTTCTACACTAATAGTTTCTATGTCAGGTAGTACATCTGAAGTAACTAAGCCTTGTTCTTTGGCAGCCTCACGCAATAGACCATATGCAACCTCTTCTACGGCTTGGGCTGAGCGTAGATGACTAGATGTATCTTGAATACCTAATTCAGGAACCACCATGGTGCGCCGTTTTGTATCGACATGAATCGTTATGGCCATAGTATGATTAGCCACACCTGCACCAATAGCATTTGCTACCGCCGCATCAGACGGAATGTGAATAGGCAATCCTAATTGGTCTCCGATGATAGGACCTAGACTTGCGGCTGTACCGCCAACGATGACAAGCTGTGCTGGCACAAATGGATCTGGATGCACAATATCAGCCACTACATAAATAGGTCGTTTATTTTCTTTCGCTACTACCGTATCAATACCCTCTTGAATCACCTGTACCGCTACATTTACGATACGTTGGGCCATAGTAGTAGCATCTATAGTGCTATCAATTTGAGCAATCCCATCATAGGCCTTTTGTCCGTCACCATACTGGGCTTTTCCAAGAACAATAAGGGCATCTCCTAATGTTGGTTCTATGCCACCAAGTGCAACAGATGGACCTACACGTTCTGGACCTACTGTAAGATTTCCGTTATTATAACGCACCACTGATTCGCCACCAATACCGACGGATGTCACTGCAAAGGAACGCACCGCACTTGGATAATTACGAATGGATACCCCCCTCTTTTGTCATAAGGGGCTTCCCTTGTTTCCATAAGGATATATCTGTTGTAGTACCACCTATATCTAGGGCCACTGTATGCCCTAATGTAGCGCTACGCAATGCTTCTAGGCCTAGTACTGTCGCAGCAGGACCTGTAAATACGGTTTCTACAGGAACCGAAGCAATCGTATCGATAGGCAATGAACCACCATCAGCCTTTAATATATACACTGGGGCTGTAATATTATGTGCAACCAATGCATCACGCACAGCTTGTCTGAAGCGATTAAATACATCCGTTACAGCACTATTAAAATAGGCACTAATTGTGCGTCGAGGGAAATTAAGATTGCCACTTAGAGAGCTACCTGTCGAAATAGTGTCATACATAGCACTCAGAGCATTTGTAACATCTAGTTCTTCCTTAGGGTTTCGAACGCCAAATTTAGCAGATACGGCCGCTAAATTGGTGCCACTCCGAGATTGCACCGTATGAGCAATATGATTAATAGCCTCACATTTCGTCGATTCTACTACAATCCCTCTATGATCTGTATAGCCCTTTAGATACACGGGCCTTACGGGAAATATATCGTCCACATTTCGGCCTGGCCCCGCTACAACATAGAGGTCTACCGGTTGTTCCTTATGTTCTACAATCGTATTCGTAACAACTGTAGTAGATAATGTAACCTGTTCAATCTGCGCCGAGTCTATATCGACTAATACAGCACCTAAGGCCTCTGTAATACCGTTCATGAGATTATCTTTTGTGGTACGTCTCTTTGCCCAAGAAACGACGTTTTGCACCGTCTATGATAACGGCATCTGTAAAGGTACCACCTACATCTATGCCTAATAACATACTATCCTCCTAACTATGCTTTCACATTGTAAGCATGGGACCAGACTTTCACAATATATAGCGTACTCATAACGTTTATTATCTCATATACAACAAAAGAGACCGCCGGAACAGTCTCTTGTTGCTACATATCTAGACTTACCAGTTTCTGCACCGGAAACATCGAGAATTTCTTATTTCGCTGCCGAAACGGAAGCATAGTTTTTAATGATAACGATTGGTGTCATTTGGCTATCATTACCAAATGGATTATCAATCAACAATTGAGCAATCTTATTTGCATCAATGCCGCGGCTTGTACCGAGAATTGCAGAGCGTTTCAAATCATTCACGTCCGCCACAACAGCGCCGTAGCAACCAGTACGTTGAACGATTTTTCAGCTACCTTATCTGGATCTTTAGGTCCAAATACGATATGTTTATCGAACGGAGGCATTGTGCCAGTTACGTCATCGGTTAAGGATGCAGCACGAGCAATTGCATAGAACACGCCCGGTTTACGGAACGCTTTAGCTATAGCGCCTAAGAAGAATGCGCCTAACACCTTCCATTTACCATCTAGGTTCATTGCAGATTGCATACCATAAATGGATGCCATAGATCCATCCGGATGAATAAAGCGGTTAATCATGCGTGCTTGCCAACATACATCGAGTTCTTCTGGACGTGTAAAGCGACCTTGTGTAATCGCTACAACGGATTCTGCTACACATACGATGTCTTCTGGTCCAATGTTGTGACCACCAAATTCAACGATAGCATCAACGATGTCATCATTATCTGTAAGAATACGTGTGGGAACACATACTAATTCTAATTCTGCCATTGTTATGCCTCCTTAGTGAACTAATGCTGCTTGTACTTCTTCAGCAGTTAAACGAATACGTTGTTTATCAATATGATAGTCCGTACGACCTACGATTTGGTAGTAAATATCGATATCCATGTAAGGGAATCCCTTAATATCTTCACGAATATTGCCATTTTTGCCAGTCAATGTAACGTAAATACGAACCGTGCCACCTTTGCGAGGTTTAATAATAATGGCTTCAAAATACCCATCGTGACGCGGACGGTCGATGTCCATCGCCCAAGCATCTACCTTCACTGCGTCAAAATGTTCTTCTGGTAACAATGTACGAGGGGAACAAATCCATAATGGTGCCAAGTTGGCGACCTTTATTTACAAATGGCACATCGCAGAACAATGTCATAGAGCTCATGTTCATGTCTGCCAACTGAAAGTTTGTTTTTCGTTTCGCTAACAAAATAACACGTTCATTACCTTGTTTGAATACGAATAAACGGAACAATAAATACAAAACAGCTATGATAACTGCAATGGCAACTATCACATTCAATATGTTATAAAACCACATGAGAATTCTCCTTTATAGTGTAATCAATTCCACAGAAAAATTATCCGTATCTAAGAATTGGGCCCCTAAATCAGCACCGAGAACGATATCCTTTGTAAAATACAAGGTACTATGACCTTGCTTCGTAGACGGATTATGCAAATTATTGCTATCCATCGTTCGTTTAACAAGATCGCTGGTCTCATAAGCAGGGTCGATATAGCGGATGCTATCGCCCGATAATTCTTGGAGCACTGATCTGACGAATGGGAAATGAGTACACCCCAATACAACAACATCAATATCGCGTTCTAGCATAGGTGCTAAATATTCTTTAGCCGCCTCACGCACAGCATCATCCTGTAAATGGCCTTGTTCAATTAAACCTGCTAGTTCTGGACATGGTTGTTCCCACACAAATACTTCATGGTCAATTTCCATAGCCACATGCTTATGAATATGACTATTCACGGTGGCAACCGTCGCCATAATACCGATGGTATTACTATTGCTTTCACGAATAGCCGTCTTAACACCTTGCGACACGCCGATAACCGGCACAGTTACACGGCTACGAACCTCATCAAGGGCTACTACGGTAAAGGTATTACAGGCAATAACCATCAGTTTCACCGGAAGTTGATGCAGTGTTTCTGCTATACGACATGCGATTTCTGTAATTTCCTCAGTCGGTCGATTGCCAACGGGGTTATTAGCATTATCTCCTATATAGATGAAGTCTTCATTGGGAAATTGTTCTTGAAGGATCTTCAAAACGGATAGACCTCCTACACCGGAGTCAAAGACACCGATGGGCAGTCGTTGTGTATCTATATTAGTCATGAGGCATCTCCTCAGCAGCATTTACAATAGGTTGATAAAATTTATCCTCTAATCGTATGATTTTTCCAGACGATTTAGACATAAATGCGTTCTTGGTCTCCCCCGTTGCCAATAGAGCACCATCACTGGCGCGTCGCATACGGTATTTGAATACCATTTGAGCTCGAGTCATTTTGACTAAATACGTTTCTATATTAATCGTATCATCAAACCGAGCTGGTTCCTTATAGTTACACGATACATTCATGATTGGAAATACTATGTCCTCGTCCATCATGTCCCATAGGGTTACGCCGATGTGACGAAGAAATTCAATACGCGCCATTTCAAACCACCGAAAATGATTACTGTGGTGCGCAATCCCCATCATATCGGTTTCATAAAAACGGACGTTAATTGTCGCTGTATACATTTATTCATCCTTCTTATTACAATATAAATTTAATTGTATATCTATTAACAAAGGGTGTCAAATAAACAAAGGCAGTCCAACCAATAAAAATGATTAAACTGCCTTTTCTATGTACTTGTTAACGACCAAAAGGGAATAACTTTTTCGCTTGTTCTTCATGGGTTGTTTTGATATAGCGATTGGCCACTTTGAAAGCAATGCCAAGAATAGCTACATCATCCACCCAGCCAAGGCCCGCAATCGTGTCGGGAATGACATCAATTGGTAGGATGAGATACCCTAAGGCGCCGGCTAAAATAGCCTTTACATATTTCGGTGTATCTTGATCGCGTAAGCACAAGAATAACACCACTGCTCTTTGTACAAAGGCAAGTTTTTTACCATATCGTGTTGCAAACGCTAAAAAGCGTGATTCACTAAAATACTTGCCATATTTGATAATTTTTAATGGATTCATAACAATCCTTCCAATTATTTACGGAAACCGTTAATTGTGGATTTTGTTGTTTCTTTAACAGTTTCAACAGCTTGGAAAGCCGTATCTTTTGCAGTTTCAACAGCTTGAGCTGCCGTAGTTTTTGCGATTTTCAACAGCTACTTGAGTTGTTGCTTTTGCTACTTCTACGCCACCTTTAGCCAATTCTTTTGCTGTATCCAAAGTTTCTTTTGCTACATCGATCTTTTCTTTCGCTGCATCAGTAACTTTAGCAACTGCTTCTGCTGCATGGTCATGAAGTTGGTATTTTGTTTCTGTGTTCCATTTTTCGATAGCAGGTGCCACTTTGTCAGCATATACTTGCTCTAATTGTTCTTTAGCAAGACCTGTTTCATTGGCAATACCAGCCCATACGTCGCGTTGACATTGAGTGAAAGGAATGCTTGCAGCTGCATCGCGAGCAATTTCACCAGCAATAGCTTTACCGTTTTCATAGAATTCAGCGATCATAGGTTTGTAGCGTTCAATATCGGATGGCATACCATCTTCAATCCAAATATGTGCTACTTTACCGATAGCATATGTTAAACCAACAGCTACAGGTACGCGAACTGCTTTCATAGGAACTAATAGGGAAATTGCAGCTGTAGCAATAGCTGTGCTCAAACCACCTACTAAACCTACAACAGCACCTGTTTGTAATTCTACATCATACAAATGTGCAATGCGAGTCACCATGTATGTTGCATTTGTGCATAAAGCAACATTGCTAAATTTAGGGGATAAAGCTAACACAGCAGCACGACCAGCGCCCCAGAAAATAAACTGTTCAACTTGATAATTTAAATCTTGACCACCATCGCTAAGCGGTTCAATTGTAACGCCATTATATTCTGCCATAATCGTTCTCCTTTTTCTCCGGATTCCACTTGTGAATGTATGTTTTATTCATTAGTATTATTATACCATTCTCAATGTAGAATTGAAATGAATAATATATATTTTTACCTGTATAAATGGGTGTATTATGACTATTAGTAATAGATAAACATCAATGCATTACCAACTTGTAAGACCACCATCAATAGTCCAAGCTGCACCCGTTACAAAAGAAGCCTTGGAACTGATCAAAAATGCAATAACTTCACCAATTTCATGAGGCTTTGCGATACGGCCTAATGGATAATGCTGTCCCATTTCCTCCTTTGCTTGCACTGCATCCTGATGGGATTGAGCAATCTGTTTATCTACAAGAGAAGTATCTACATCACCAGGGCATACACAATTTACGCGCACCCCATGTGGTGCCATTTCAAGGGATAAAGATTTTGTAAAACTTACGATAGCCCCTTTTGATGCACCATATACAGAGCAAGCTACATTGCCTTGCAGTCCCGCATCACTAGATACAGTTACGATACTGCCCTTTGTTTTACGTAAATAGGGTAATGCTGCTTGGCACAAAAATACTGTACCTTTCACATTCGTTCCAAACATTTCATCAAAAGCTGCCTCAGACACATCTGACAACAATTCTTCTTCATAATACCCTGCCGCCGTTACTAGAGCCGAAATACCACCATAGAAATCTACAGTTTCATTTACGATGCGCTGACAATCGCTAACACTAGATACGTCGCCTTTCACATAGCGCACCTTCGAAGAATATCGGCGCAATTTCATCTTTGCCCTTTGTCCCGCTTGTTCATCGCGGCCATTAATAACGACGCACCAACCTTCTTGCAATAATAGCTTAGCTGTGGCAAATCCAATTCCCGATGTACCACCGCTGATCAATGCCACTTGAACATCATTTTTATGAGGCATACTCACACCTCCTATAAGGTAGAAATATAATCAAATACTAATTTTAATAACATAATGGTCGTTACCGACAAGAATACTACGCGCACCAAGGAGGACCCCTTCGCAATCGCTAGATGAGAACCTAAATAAGCGCCAACAACTTGACCTACAGCAGCGGCCAAACCATACATAATATTGACATGACCTAAATATAGGAATACCAGTAAAGATGCTAAATTACTGGTAAAGTTTAATATTTTTGCATTTGCTGATGCATGCAAGAAATCAAAGCCCGTAAAGATAAATCCCATGATGAGAAATGTACCCGTACCAGGTCCAATAAATCCATCATAGATACCAATACCAAGAGCAAAGGCCATGCAAATATATAAGGCCCGTCCCATTACTTGGGATGTTCGATTCACTTCGCCCCAATTCTTTTTAAAGACCACAAATAAGGTTACCGCTACGAGTAATACAATAATAATGGGCTTAACATATAATGGCGGTAACGATACAACTGCTAATGTGCCCAGCATAGAGCCAATAAAGGTAAAAGGTAGTAATTTACGAACTAGATTAAAGTCAACCATGTGATTTCGTAAAAAAGTAATAGACGCACTACCAGCGCCAAAGATACTAGATAGTTTATTACTACCTAATGCGACGCTAGGCGGTAAATTTGTCAGCAACATAGCCGGTACGGAAATAAGACCGCCACCACCGACGATGGAGTCTACAAAGCCCGCAAAGGCCCCAGCTATAGCAAGCAGTATGAGGATCGCCAAGTCATACGGCAATCCAGTTATCGAAAGAATCCAGTCCATATATGACCTCCAAAATCTCACTTATCAGATTCATAATATTATTTTACCATTCACAGATAGAAAAATAATAGCCTTATATACAAAACAACGGTGACCATCGGTCACCGTTGTATAATTGTGATTTTATGAAAACACTCTATGAATCTTTTGTTTCTGCCAATCGATCTAATACCAAAGGTATATCCATCAGCACCATAAACGAGACATCGTTTTACGCGACTAATGGTTGCTGTACTAGCACCGGTTTCTTCTACGATTGTTTCATAACTATCACCAGCACGCAACATTTTTGCTACTTGTAAACGCTGTGATAAAGCTTTCAATTCATTTACAGTACAAATATCCTCAAAGAATGCATAACACTCTTCCACAGTTTGAAGTTGTAATATTCCTGAAAAGAGCTCGTCATGTTGAGCACTTCTCAATTTTTCATTGACGCTCATAACGCCTCCTATTTCTTATTCATCGCCTTGGATAAAGCATCACCAACCATTTGGATTACTTGTACCATGATAATAAGAATGATGATTGTAGCGAGCATGATATCCCCTTGGAAACGTTGGTAACCATAGCGAATTGCAATATCACCAAGACCGCCGCCACCAATAGCACCCGCCATCGCAGAGTAACCGATTAAATTAACGATAAGTACTGTTACATTATCGATAATCGTAGGCAAAGCCTCAGGCAATAATACTTTACGGATGATTTGGAATGGACTGGCCCCCATGGATTGAGCCGCTTCAATAACGCCAAACTGAATATCCTTAATGGATGTTTCCACCAAGCGTGCTAAAAACGGAATTGCCGCCAATGTCAACGGCACACAGGCTGCAGTTGTACCAATGGATGTACCTACTACCATACGAGTAAATGGAATGATAGCAACCATCAAAATAATAAACGGAATAGAGCGTGTAGCATTAATGATAGCACCTAAAATTTTATTAAGCGCTGTATTTTCTAAGATATGACCTTTAGACGTAATAACCAATACTACGCCAAGCGGAATACCAATAAGCATTGCCATAACTGTAGAAATTACAGTCATTTGCAATGTATCCAAGGTACCGGTTAGTAACAATTTAACGACTTGCTCTGACATAACCGATCACCTCGCTTTCAATTGGTAATGTTCTAATATAGTCTAGCCCTTCTTTAGCCTTCATAGAATCGCCATTTAAGATGACAATGAGGCGACCAACGCTAGTATTTTGGATGTAATCGATACCTCCGAACAAGATGCTTACATCAAGATCAAAACGGCGAACCAACCCCGCCACAACCGGTTCATCTGTAGCTTGACCTGTAAATTTCAATTTTACAAGTGGTGCCGTACCAGCAATCCAATCTTGGTGAAGTTCAAAGTGTTCAAGAGCCTCTTGTGGTAGGTTATCACTTACTACAGAACCAACGAAGTCCTTTGTAGTTGGTTTCTTCGGATTAGTAAATACATCAACGGTACTACCTTCCTCTAAAATCATGCCCCCTTCGATAACAGCTACGCGGTCACAGATTTCACGAATAACCTGCATCTCATGAGTGATAAGAACGATAGTAAGCCCCATGCGTTCATTGATATCTTTCAATAATTTCAAGATAGATTGTGTAGTTTGTGGATCCAAGGCGGATGTTGCTTCGTCGCATAACAATACCTTCGGATTAGATGCCAATGCACGTGCAATACCAACACGTTGCTTTTGACCACCCGACAATTGGGATGGATAGTTATTTACACGGTCAGACAAGCCTACGATATCAAGAATCGGCGTGATACGTTCCTTAATCTCAGCTTTGCTCATCCCTTGTATTTCCAATGGAAATGCTACATTATCATACACGGTACGAGATGATAAGAGGTTAAAATGTTGGAAAATCATACCAATATTTTTGCGTGCCTTACGCAATTCATTAGCGCTCAATTTCGTCAAATCGGTGCCGTCTACGATAACAGAACCCGATGTAGGTGCTTCAAGCATGTTAATGCAGCGAATCAATGTAGATTTACCGGCCCCTGATTGACCGATAATACCATAGATTTGCCCTTTTTCAATGGTGAGGCTTATATCCTTCAGGGCCTCTACGCGATGAGCACCTTCGTAAACCTTACTAATGTGTTCTAATGTAATCAAAATAGTTCCTTTCTCTGTGAAAGCGCCCCTTACTAGCCACTTAGCTAACAATATCAAAGCTATAGTAAGGTTAAGCTAAGCCTTCTTCCATTAATTTTTCCAGACCATGTCGTAATTTCATGGTCACAGTACCTGGTTTACCATCAGCTACTGGATTACGATCGAGTTTTGTAATTGGAATTACGCCACCAATAGTATCGGTAAAGAATAATTCATCCGCATCATCTACAAATGCACGGTCGAATTCTTTTTCAATGACAGTAACCCCTAATGATGGTGCTACACGAGTAATAATCATTTGACGAGTAATGCCCTTCAAGATGAAATTATCTGCTGGATGTGTATAAAGAATGCCATCTTTTACGGCAAACACATTGGATGTTGCCCCTTCTGTGCAAATGCCGTCACGGAATAACATCGCTGTATAAGCAAATTTCTTTTCTGCCTTTGTTTGTGCCAAAATGTTAGGAATCAAATTAGTTGTTTTAATATCTACATGGCTCCAACGTTCATCAGGCAAAGCAATCGCTTTTACACCAGCTGCCACCTTATTCACCTCATCCATATCGAGATTGTGGATAGACATGAGCATTTGTGGTTCCAATTTAGATCGATCATATGCATGATGACGTGGCGCTACACCACGAGAAATTTGTAAGTAAATATAACCTTCTTTGATTTCACTTTGTTCAATCAAAATTTCGTGAAGTTCCGTTAAATCATCAGGTGTCATTTTTACAGGTATATCCATTTCACGCATGGAGCGATATAAACGATCTTGATGATAGGACAACGCAAAACAACGACCTTTTGTAACACGAACAACTTCATATACAGAATCGCCGAATAAATAGCCTCGGTCATTAATGCTGATAACCTTTGCACCTGGTTCGACGAATTCACCGTTAAAATATGTTAATTCTTGCATAAGAGCACCTCATTTTCCTTGTTGTAACTCTAATCAGTATGATTGTATTATAGCACAATTACTAACTAATTTTCACACTTTACATTGTGAAAGTTTTCTTTTTAGTTATGAAAAAAACCGCCCCTTCCCGATAACTATAAGTTATGGTCAGAGCGGTTTTTCTTATAAAGAGCTATATCGTACGCATAATGCACACGATATAACCTAAGATTTAATTACCAAGAATATATTTACGAGCCGATTTAGGCAATTGTTTTAAAGCGATTGTGGTTAAGTAGGATAAACCTACGGCCATCACATAGAGTAAAACAACATGAACCACCGTAAACAAAAGATTATATTTTACCATCACGCCTGTCATAATCAACAACCAGAATGGATGTACTAAGTATATGCCATAGGATGTGTCACCAATTTGCGACCAAAATGCTTCCATCGTATTGTTGAGAGGCATTACTTGGAATAGGAATAGACTAAATAATGTGCCTAACGCCGTATAGAATACCCCCATTGGACTTAACTGATGGACCGTGTAAATCGCTTCAAGAACAGTGTAATGCCATACATCCATCACGTAGTAATAGGCCCCTAACATGGAGAGCATCGATACAACAGCACAAATCGCCAAAATATATCTATATCGCCACATATACTCTGATGCTTGTTCATATTTTTCTGCTACAACAGCACCAAAGAGGAATATCCATACATAATGAATCACCCAATAGTTAAGGCGCATATCAAAAAGATATTTGATAGTTGGTGAATCACTAAATTGCTGTGTCACCCACGCACCTAGTCGATAGGACGATATAAAATCAAATCCTAATTGCAAGGCAAATAAGATAACGAGCCATGGAATGGGGGACTTTCAAAATCCACCGCACCAGGACACGCCATAATGGCATAAGCACATAGAACCATACCAAGATGACCATAAAATACAAATGGTACATACCGGTTCCAAATAGGAGGTTCACTATTAATGGGCCTGGATGCAGATTACCTAAATTGTGCGCCGTTATTCCTGTATAGAGGAGATAAAATAAGGACCACACGATATAAGGGTATAGTACCACTTGGATACGCCGTTTCATAAAGTCCTTGTAGCTAAATGGATCATTTACCGATGTATGATAAACAGTCCAAACGCTGAAAGGAAGAAAAATGCGGGTACCGCGAATCGCGATAAGATTTCCAATACGCTAATGAGTTGTAAATTAACGAATGGATTTTGTAATGCATAGGAACCTACATGAATGCCGATAACGCCGAGCATGCAAAGTCCCCGCATATAGGTTATTTCAGGTAAGAACGATTTTTTCATACGCTATTATTGTTGTGGCACCGCTGCCGGTGTAGGAATAACGATAGGAGTCGTTGCTGGCTGAGTAGTTGGTACCGCCTCAACAGGGGTCGCTGGTTGAGTTGCTACTGGTTGCGATGCAGGTACTGCTTGTTCATTTGCTAGCGCTGCTGCCGCTGCAGCTTCCGCTTCAGCTTTTCTTTTTGCTTCTGCTTCACGTTGCAAACGAATGTCTTTTTGCAATGGTACGACCGGTTTATTGTATACGGTAATATCTGTTTCAAATAGACGGCCCCATGGGAATGTAGCCTTGATTGTGCGAGGGTCTACCTTTAAATAGGTTTTACCAAAATCTTGAATTCGTTCTTGTAAGTACTCTTCTAGTTTTGAATTTAAATCGCCAGAGTAACGTACATTATCGGTACGGATAGAATCCTGCATGCGATAAATATCCTTGCGGATATTAGCTTGGTACGCCCAGTTATCTAAATATTGCTGGGTTAACATATCGCGATGGCCTTCAGGGCTCATGGATTTGAGCAACAAACCTTGTGCGATAGCATAACCTACTGTATTACTTGCTGTATTCCAACCATTATAGGCACCTATTTTATACAGTATGTCACGTTTATACATCGCACCTACCAAGGTATTATCAGAACCATTATTATAAGCAATATCTGCAACACTCACAGTTACACCTTGTTCGGTAGCTTGTTGAATACGGTCTACAAAAAGGCATTAGTTGCTTGAGACACCATTGGCAAATTACCAAATGCTTCAGATTCAGATGTGCTCGTAGATAGTGGCGTATTAACAGCAAGAAGAACCGTTGGTTTACCAGCTGTTGTCATCGTACCACCTACAGCCTCTACGTGTTCTGCAATGGTTTTATCAATCGTTTGATCTTCATAGCCTGGTAATGTTTTACCCGCTCCACCAAGGGGATAGATGATGGAGAATGTTGGTTTCTCTACACTTTCATCAGTCCGAGAACGAGCCATCAATAACAAGCCCAGTTGGTCGGCACCTGGAAAACTACCGTATTGAGTGCGTGGAATTCCTTTAGAGTATTGGCTCAAATAACGACCTTCCAAAGCGGATTGAGATAGTTGAGACGTATCATCATGACCGAGTGCAAAGTACTCAAATACCCCCTTACGCGCTTCATCGATTAAGCCCTTGTTAATTTGCATATTCTTTGACGACGGGAGAACCAGTCTTGCAAGTATTCTACAGGAACAGAGGCTTGTAAACTCATCAATTTTTGTGTTTCTGCTTGAGTCAATGTACCAGCGTCTAGTTTATCTTGCAATGCAGCAATTTGGAATATGGTTGGACCATAATCTGCATAGTAGGACGGTTCTGTACCACCCCCACTAGCGCGTGGAGAACGCATTACAGTACCAAAACCATAAATGCGAGTATTCTTATAATTTGCCTTTAACGCTTCAATACGTTTTAAGCGATATTCCAATGTACTTAGAGGCAAATTATGCTTACGAGAATCTACAAGACCACCATAAATCAATGTATCCGTACTCAATACCATAACATCGGCACGCCCCGCATTTTGCTCTACCCAATTCCAAATTTGGTCAGCTTGCCCCTTATAGGTTTTACCAGATATTAAATTTTGTGGTGGTGTTAATACCGTCATGCCCGCAGCTTTTGCAGTGTCAACGGTATACTGAAGACTGACAGGTCGATCATCTTGCGGAACAAACAGTACAGTTTCCGCATCAACTTGGATGGATGTACTAGTAGCAATAGCGGTAACCATTAATGCTACTTTCAACCATTTCTTAGACATACATTAAACTCCTTCATTAAGCACGCATGCGCGTACATTTCACAACTATTGTAAGGGATACAATCATTTTAAAAATAACTAATATTACAATTATATCACTTAGTCATATTTTCGCAAATCTAGCCATAAGCTCCGCTACTATCTAACGCGCGGCAAGCTCCACTGATATTTAATAGCCAGCAATCGAATGACTAGTACAATGCTGAAAGCACCATATACGGCCTGATCAGACCAACCGTAAATAACAAATAAATAATATGCAATCCCACCAATAATACTAGGTAGTGCATATACATCTTCTTTTAGTACAGATGGCACCCGTTGTGCTAACATGTCACGCAAAATACCTCCGCCCACAGCAGTAATTGTGCCTAGTAACACAATAAAGATAGGAAGTTCAGGATATAATGTATACCCCGCAGAAGCACCTGTTACGGTAAAGGATGCCAACCCCAATGCATCGGCAAACAAATAGCTAGCACGGCTGCGAGGCCCCATCATATTGCGATGATAACGACTGCTATAGATCACAAAAACGATGAATGTCACTGCCAGAACTACCGTAACATATACAACATTCCTCAATGAGTTCGGTGGAAAATAGCCTAACAATACGTCTCGAATAACTCCGCCTCCAATAGCGGTAGCCAAAGCGAGTACAGCCATACCGAAAATATCCATTTTACGCGACACGCCCACAAGCGCCCCTGATACGGCAAAAGCAACGGTGCCAATCATATCAAACATATACCAAATAATATCCATAATTGCCTCACACGATTTACATATACAACGATTAAATCTATTCGCAAAAAACTCATATAATATGATAGACTTTATGTAAGATATTATACATGAAGAGGTACTATAATGACAAAAGACCTTATACCACAAAATGAACTGAATCAGATGGACGAACGTAGTCGCGACGAATACTTTATGAGCCTTGCTATCGAGGAGGGACAAAAAGCTTATGCCCTTGGTGAAATCCCTATTGGTGCTATTTTAGTCTATAATAACAAAATCATCTCGCGCCACCATAATCGACGTGAACTCGATCACGATGCAACGGCGCACGCAGAGGTTCTTGTCATTCGCAAAGCCTGTGATAGCCTAAAACGCTGGCGGTTGACTGGATGCACCCTGTATGTTACGATAGAGCCGTGTCCGATGTGCGCCGGAGCCATTATTAACAGCCGTATTGATCGCGTTGTATATGGTGCTAGCGACTACAAAGGAGGCGCTGTTGAATCTTTGTTTAATGTGCTATCCCACCCTGGATTAAATCATGAGCCTCAATTGCAAGCAGGCATCCTAGCCGATGAATGTAGCCAATTGATGAAAGATTTCTTTAAAGAGCGTCGTAAAGCACGGAGGAGTACCCAAGAGGCTGAAGGGTCCGCACTCGAAATGCGGTAGGTCGGGCAACCGGCGCGGGGGTTCAAATCCCTCCTCCTCTGCCATTCTTTTAAATGATAATGATAGAGATATAAGAGATAAACCTAGATACACATAATATAGATGTTATCTAGGTTTTTCTTGTTTTTCTAAATAAGTTTTATGCTTTAATTATTCATAATATTACATCTAGTCAACGACTCTGTAAAGATTTTTTTATATTTTCCAATATCTGTCATGCAATTTTATATTTTTAATATAAATATAGTATATAATAGAAATATATCGTACACTACATCATCAATCAAAGAGGATACTACTATGCAAAAATATTATCCCTATCTCATCACGCTGAGCCACATGATCAATGACTCATGTCAAAGTGTATTACCTGCACTATTGCCATTATTCATCTATACCTATGGACTATCTTTAGAGCAAGCAGGTTTTCTTATCTTAGCCAATACGGCCTTATCGTCATTACTACAACCTTTTCTCGGTTATATTTCAGACAAAATCAATCAACCGCGCCTCATTGCAATGGGGGTCTTATTATCCGCCTGTAGTACAGGTATGATGGGTTTTGTTACTTCCTATGAAAGCCTCTTAATTTGTGCTACACTCGCCGGTGTAGGTTCTTCTATTTTCCATCCAGAAGGTGCGAAAATTATGAATCGCCTTGGTGGCGGCAAAAAAGGGAAAGCTATGGGAACCTTTGCCATCGGTGGTAGTTCAGGCTTTGCCATTGGGCCTCTATTTGCAGGTGCCATCGCCTATACGGTCGGTCCACATGGATTAGCGGCTTTCACAGTAGTAGGCATACTTATTTCATCAGTTTTATTCGTACTCATGCCGCGCATCGTAGCTCATGCACGTACAATCGACCAAGCTGTAGCTACTGAAGATCCTACAATAGCAGCTAAACCACTAAAAAACTACTGGAAATACTTTGGCATATTGTTTATCATCATCCTCAGCCAATCGGTCAACTTCCGAGTTATCAACGCTTTCATCCCTATTTTCTGGACTCGTGAACTCGGTACTAGTCCCGAACAAGGCAGTTTTGCATTAACCGTATTCTTTAGTATCGGCATCTTCATGACATATATCGGCGGTCTATTGGGCGATAAATATGGCCCTATCAAAATCATTAGATTATCTCTATTAATTTGGTTACCAGCGATGTTCTTATTAACCGAAGTACCAACCTTCTCTCCAGCAATCATGTTACCTGTAGGCTATTTACTTTTACTCATGATTGGCGCAGCCAAAGCAATTAGCTACAGCCCTGTCATCGTATTAGGACAAACTTACCTAGCAAAAAGCATCGGCTTTGCCTCCGGCATCACCCTCGGCGTGAGCCAAACTATTGGCGGTATCATCGCACCAGTGGTGGGTAACCTAGCAGATACGTACTCACTCCCTACTGCAATGATGACACTTGTTCCATTCCTCGTAATGGGCCTAGGTGCATCACTACTACTTAAAGATCCTAAAAATTACAATAGGATAGAAACTAGCTATTAAATTGATACTATTTATACCTGTTATCAAAATAGCAATATCATATTTAAAAAGAATGGATATTCAATCATGATGCAAAAAAATATACTAAAAAGGCCTTATCGTATTAATATTTTTCTATTTGTACATTTTTTTCTCTATGACATCATCTAGTAGTGCTTTTAATGCTGTAGAGGAAGCAAAAACTATAAGCAGTAATCCAGAACTTATTTATACAATTTATTTAGGAATGCCACGTTCAGCCGTTGAGCAAAATTTCAATGCTGTAAAAGGTTGGAAAAAAGATAATCGAAATTCTACATATGCATTAACGCGACAATATTCTGGTTGGGCACAAGTAAAAGCAGGTGCATCACTAGAACAGCGAGTGGTAGTAGTATTTGGAAAAACCAATCATGTAATAAGTGTCTCGCCAATCTTTACAACAGATAACGTAGATTTGGCAAATAATATTTATAGTAGTATGTATCAAAAATTTAAGTAGTCAATATGGTAATCCTCAAAAAAACATTTAGTCGCTGAAATATGGCTAACAGTGCAAAATGGATTATTAATAATCATGTATATGAGATAGCAGAAATAATAAAACCAAATTCAATTTACGTCTCTTTAATAGTTAGAGGTCTCCAAAATTCTGATTTAATGTAAATAAATCTATATGATACAACAAAAGCTCTCTATAAATATGATGTGATATTGTCATAATATCCTCAGATATTTATAAAGAGCTTTTTATTATATATAATTCAATCTTCAATATAAGGCTTAATGTTTTAGCATTTCATTTAATATAACTATATCCGTCTCTTTCATGCCTTGAGCCACGGTACCAATACTGCGGATAGTATCATCAACGGAATATGCTACAAGTCCATCGCCTTTTTGGTAGTTCTTATTTAGGCGAGCTTGTTTATAGCCCATAAAGGCACCATCTAAAGAGATTGCAATTTTACCTGCACAAGACGGCTTTGCTCCATCACATACAATGCCAGATAGACTTGCAAGGCCATTTACAAGGGTATTCTCGATAATTTCTTTGCTATCACCTTTCAAGAAGGCAATACCTGCTACGCTTACAACGCCGGCAGATACAACGCCGCAATAGGCGGATAGTTTACCAATGCCAGATTTAACATAAAGGGTTAACAAGTTTGCAAAGACCAGCGCTCGATACAGTTCATCATTACTTTTACCAAGCTCCTCAGCAGATGTAATGATAGGCACAGACACGGTTAAGCCTTGGTTACCAGAACCAGAGCAAATTACTACAGGCAATGGGCATCCACTCATACGAGCATCAGAGCCAGCCGCTGCACGAGCCTTACATTTCGTTTCAAGGGAAGGATTTTCATCATCCAACAATAGCAATTGGCCAATATTAGAGCCATAATCATTAGATAAACCTTCCTTCGAAATCGCAGTATTATACTCGACTTGTTGTTTAATTTGAGGCAAAATGCCAGAAATATCAGCGTTCTTAGCAAATTCGTAAATGCTATCAAAAGGTCATGGCACATTCAGTTTTAGCCGCTTTTTTGATCTCATTGACAGATTCAGAGATAATCTCATCATCCACAGATACATAAGTTATATTCGTATGGTCATTTTCAATACGAACAACGGCCGTATGTGCATCTGTTTCAGCCGTAATTTCAATATAAAGATTATCTACGCCTTCCGCTAATGAAACGGTACAGAAATTAGCATCAAGCAATGTACCAAGCCATTTGCGATCTTCATCTGTAGCAGATTCCAATACCTCTAACTCACGTTCCGGATGACCTACGATAGCTCCAAGAGTCGTTGCAGCTATGAGGCCTTTACGACCACCAGAGTTAGGAATGACTACAGATTTACATTTTTAATAATATTCGCACTGCATCGCGCATGAATATGATTGGGAAACTCATCTAAAACAGAGACTGCCTTCGCAGCCGCATACGCCAAAGCAATGGGCTCAGTACAACCAAAGGCAGGACGCATCTCTGACTGCAATAAAGAAATATAATCCATATTACACTTCCGCAATGATTTCCACTTCTACGGATACGCCTAATGGAAGATTTTTTACAGCTACGCAAGAGCGTGCTGGCTTAGAAGTAAAATAGTTAGCATATACTTCATTAAACGCTTTAAAATCATTGATGTCCGCTAAAAAGCATGTTGTTTTAACAACTTTAGAAAAATCTGTCCCCGCTTCAGTCAATACAGCCTCGATATTTTTGCATACTTGTTCTGTTTGCGCCTCAATACCACCTTCAATAACTGTAGCTGTTTCAGGATTAATTGGCACTTGTCCAGACGCAAATAAAAAAACCGCCCGCTATCTTAGCTTGAGAATAAGGACCTACTGCTGCAGGCGCTTTGTCTGTGTGAATCGTCTTCATAATAACTCTCCTTTGTTACAAATATATAGTTAAATCAAACATCACAACACGATGTATTTCAATTAATTATTTAATGGATTTGAAAAGCTTCTGTAAAGATTGGCATAAAATATTGACGTTGTACATCACTTGTTAATGCCAAAAACAGTGTTGGTTTTTCTGGGGTCATTACAAGAGCTGCTTTTGCATAGTAAGGGAATTTAAGACCTTCTGTATCAAGCAATACACGAGTACCAACAGTGTATGTTGGATACTTTGTATTATTCATTTTTTCCATCATTTCTGTATTTTCCACAGTAACAGTTGTCGGCGCTTTACGCTCTCCCACTACACCAACAGCAGCACTGTAATCATTACCGGCTTTTACATATACAGAACCAGGTATATTCTTATCTGCCAATGTGAAAGTTTTAGTTTCTTTTGGCAGTGCATTATTAACCGTAGTCAACATAAGTTGTTCTGTAATAGGATCCATCTTACCCGTATTAAGTATTGCTAATACAGGAAGAATAGGGCATTGCCTTTAGGATTTTCAAACAATGCATTAGCTGCTGTTTTTAAATCTACAGCGGCTAACAACGCATCCTTTTGTCCTGTTTTATCTTCACCTTGGATTTGATATACATCGTAGGAAATACCCATTTGGTCTAAAACAGCCAACGCCTCATCATTACTTTGCCGTGTAAGTTTATTGATATTTGGCTTTGCATTATCTTTGATAAGGATATCTTTTATAATACCTACTGTATTTGTATTAGCTGCAGATGTGACAGTCACTGTATTTGGAACAGTCATTGTGCCAGCCAACGTTTTTTTACATCCTTTGCACCAGCCAAGCTAGTAACAGCACCAACTAAACAGGCTGCTAACACAAGCATTTTTAATGGTTTCATTATTTATGTCCTCCCTTTAGGGTTTTTAAACTATACATAGATTCTAGTTGTCCTAACCAGTAATCTCTGCTCGTATCTTCTGTCGCCAATACTTGTATAGAAATACCTTCATTTTGTGGTAATATATACAGATTCAACGCACCTGGCAACATGAATCCATCATAATTAATGCTACCACGTAAGCTCACTCTCTCAAGAGTACCAAATTTAGAGGTGTAAGGGCTAAAGGATAATTCTGTAGCACCTACCGAGAAATTAGGGATAATTTTCTTTAAAACATCAATCGCTTCATTTGTAAGTTGCTGTTCTTTAGGAGATAAAGTTGCATTATCTATAACAGCTTGATTCAACTGCTTGTTCATATTGCGTTGCATTGCCGTATTATATTCGATCATAACAGGTGTTAATGAATTACGATCTAAATTGACTACTGACAACTGAGTAATAAACTCTTCTGCATTTGATTTGGAGTATGGCTTATTATTTGTAATTATTCCTACTTGTTTTTCGGCCATTACAGAATTAACAATTTGAGTCGATACATCACTAGAATAATCAATAAAATCTTTATTCAGATTATATGATATCAACCAAGCTGTATGGTGGCCCAAAGCACTATCTCCAGATAGTTGATAGACACTATATCCATCTACAGTATTCCCATTAAATGGAGGAATCGCTACTTGATATATCTCTTGCATGCGCTCGCTAAGTTTTTTTCTAACTTCCGCATTAGCCTCATTTACAGCTTTATTTTGTTCTTTAGTTCTAAAATTAGGATTTGTAGAAACTACGTCTATAGCAGTAGCACTAACACCATTATTTGTAGTTGCATATTGTCCATAACCTAGGTCAATCGTATCTGCACAGGCTACTGCCCCCATGCCAACTGTTAGGCATGTTGCACAAGCTAGTGCCATTACTTTTTTACTCCACAACTTCATGATCTCACCTCGTGAATCTATTATATTAACTCTAAATTAGTAATTTTGAATATATATAGTATTATACTATATAATTGTACTAACATGATAGGTTTCTCAAATTTACATTTTACCTAATGTACTATACAATACTTAGAGATAAGAAACTCATTAATTGCAGAAAGGAGTTGGCATTTCGCCAAACCATTATGATACAAGAAATTATTCCTCTTACTAGACCGCGCACATTAGCAGCTGCACTGGGACCTACTATTTTAGGTGCTGCATTTAGTTACTATGCCTTTGGTGCTGTTCATGGTACAGGTCTTGCCATCTTTCACACCATCCTAATATTTCTAGCCGTCGTATCCGCTCAAATTGTAGCCAACTTATGGAATGAGTATAAGGATTTTAAATCAGGTCTCGATGCAGGCCAAAAGGTTGGCAATGCGGGCTCTATCACGCGCGGTGCTATCACGCCTGAACTCATCATTACTATGATAAAAGTATTGATGGTCGTGCCAATCATCATTGGTCTCTATTTAGCATCTACAATTACTTGGTACTATATTCCAGCTGGCTTTGTTTGCATCTTAATTAGCTTTCTCTACTCTGGTGGCCCAAAGCCAATTTCTCGCACACCATTTGGTGAAATCTCCTCTGGTATTGCCATGGGGCTTGCCATTGTTCTCATCACGGGCTATGCATGGACTCGTGAACTTAGCTGGTCACTCTTAATTCCAGCGATTCCCAGCCACCCTTTTGGTAGGCTCCATCATGCTTACCAATAATATCCGTGATATTCGTAATGATGAAAACCACGGTCGCCGTACACTACCTATCGTACTAGGTCGAGACCGCGCCATCAGCCTCATGAGCATTACCTATATCTTTTAAATTTTATCTGGATTGGTGCATGGATCTATTTGAAAGCATTACCAATACTTGCCCTCTTAGCCCTTATTGCTATTATCCCAGCGTTCAAAACAATAAAAACATTCTATATGTATGTCGATGAATTTGAATTAGATAAAGCGATGGGCACTACTGCTGCCACAGCGATGTTATACCAATTACTATTAAGTATAGGGCTCATTATTAGTAAATAATAAAAAAAGATAAGCTACCCTAAATAACGACTTTGGCCCTGCGAAGGCCGTAGGCCGAAGTCAGACCCGGCCGGTGGAGTTATTTAGGGCAGCTTATCTTTTACTTTTACCTATAATGAGCCCTATAACTTTTAGTTATGGATAACCGCCAATAATACATAGTTGCAGAATAGGAAATATTTTAGTACTATTAGCTTATTGAAATTACATTTAATTTTCTCGAAAAGGAGAGTGTTTGTATGAACAAATTTTTAGCATTAGCGGCTACAGTTATTCTCGGCGGTGCGCTATTAATCGCAGGTTGCGGCAGCGATAATAATCAAAGCAGCTAGCAGCGGTGACAAACAAGTATTAAAAATCGGTGCTACTGCAGTACCACATGCGGAAATCTTAGAACAAGTAAAACCAATCTTAGCAAAAGAAGGTGTTGAATTAAAAATCACAGAATTCACTGATTACAATACACCAAATCTAGCATTGGGTGATAAAGAAATCGACGCTAACTTCTTCCAACATGTGCCATACATGGACGAATTTGCGAAAGCACATAACCTTCCTCTAGTATCTGTGGGTGGTGTTCATCTTGAACCAATGGGCTTATATTCCCGTCAAATCAAAGATTTAAAAGATCTTCCTAAAGGCGCTAAAATCGCTATTCCTAATGACCCTACAAATGGCGGTCGTGCATTGTTGTTATTGCAAAAAGCTGGTCTTATCACATTGAAAGACTCCAATAATATCTTATCCACTGTACAAGATATTGCTACTAACCCTAATGGTTACGAATTTGTAGAATTGGAAGCAGCACAAGTACCTCGCTCTCTTGACGATGTTGCTTTAGCAGCTGTTAATACTAACTTTGCATTGAATGCAAATCTTAACCCTGCTAAAGATGCATTATTCATCGAAGCTAACGATTCCCCTTATGTAAATATCGTAACTGTTCTTAAAGGCAATGAAAATGACCCTCGCATCCAAAAATTAATGGCTGCTCTTCATAGCCCTGAAATCAAAAAATTCATTCAAGATAAATACCAAGGTGCTATCATACCTGCTTTCTAAGATTACATATCAAAAGGCTGGAGCCACTACAACGTGCTCCAGCCTTTTTCTTTTGCTTATAAAACTTAATTCTATACCATTCTACTAAGGTAAAGAAACTCCAGTCATTCTTATAAATCTGTGTTTGAGAAACTAAAGGGCAGTAATTCTTCTAGAGTAACCGTCTTATACTCTCCTTTTAAATTTGCCATAATAATACAAGGTATCTTGAACTCTCCAATGACTTGACGACATGCGCCACAAGGCGAGCAAGGCCTGTCCGTATCCGCCACAACTGCAATGGCAGATATGTTTCGTTTCCCATCGGACACAGCATTAAATATAGCAGTTCGTTCAGCACAATTTGTGAGCCCATAGGATGCATTTTCAATATTACAGCCTCCATAGATGTATCCATCATTGCTTAAAACAGCGGCCCCTACGGCAAAATTAGAATACGGACTATAGGTCTGTTTACGCATCTCTATGGCAGCTTGAATTAATTTCTGTAACTCTTGTTCTATCATAAGGCCTCCTATTCTACAAAACCAAGTATAGTCTCACCAATAGTAGATGCTTCTGTACCTATTGTAAGGGCTTGTACGTAGGCCTTTTCGGCTCCCTCAAACAGACTTTCATCATTAGCATACAAGGTGGCAAGCACATCACCTGCTACAACAGCATCACCAGTTTTCTTATGCATCACAATCCCTGCTGTCATATCAATAGGACCATCTTTCACAATACGACCAGCACCAAGCATAACAGATGCAATACCACAATCCTCCGTATTCATATGAGCGATATAGCCTGCCTTAGAGGCCCTAATATCATAGGTAAATCGAGCGGAGCCTAATAGAGAAGTATCATCTACAACTTGACCTTTTCCACCTTGTGCCACGATGAGTTCTCGCAACTTAGCCAAACCAGCTCCATTTTGCAATGCCGTCTGCACCATAGAATAGCAGTTGTCATAATCGCCCTTTTCACTCATCACTAATAAATGGGTCGCCATCACAAGGCATTCGTGTGTTAAATCTTGAGGGCCACGCCCCTTCAAGGTTTGAATCACCTCTGCAATTTCCAAAGCATTTCCGATAGCCTGCCCCAATGGTCGATCCATATCTGTAATAACAGCCTTCACAATACGACCATTAGCGTTACCGATATCCACCATTGCCTGCGCGAGTAAGCGAGCATCATCGATAGTTTTCATAAATGCACCACTACCGACCTTAACATCTAATAAAATAGCATCTGCCCCAGAAGCGAGCTTCTTACTCATAATCGAAGATGCAATAAGAGGAATACTATCCACCGTAGCCGTTACATCTCGAAGTGCATAAATTTTTTTCTTTATCGGCTGGTGCAATATTACTGGATTGACCAATTACAGCAACGCCAATATTGTTGACTTGATTTCTAAATTCCTCTTCTGAAAGCTCTGTTCTAAGACCAGGTATAGACTCCATTTTATCAATGGTGCCACCCGTATGACCAAGGCCACGACCAGACATCTTAGCCACCACACCTCCACAGGCTGCAACCAAGGATGCGATGACAAGTGTTGTTTTATCACCTACACCTCCAGTGCTATGCTTGTCTACCTTGATTCCCTTAATAGCCGATAAATCAACCATATCACCAGAATGTGCCATAGCCATAGTGAAAGCCCCTAGCTCCTTTGGTGTCATGCCCTTAAATATGACAGCCATTAAAAAGGCACTCATTTGGTAGTCTGGAATATCACCCGCTACATAACCATGTATAAGCCATTGTAATTCAGAGTCAGTTAACTCAATACCTTGTCGTTTTTTGAGTATCACATCATACATTCTCATAGTTCACCTATAAAGGGCTGTACCGAAATAGCTTATTTTAACTTCGGTACAGCCCCCTTTCTATACAGTACATGGCAAAACAATCTATACTTGTTCATCCAATCGATTTTGTAATAGCCCCACTGCCGCACTAGCCCCAATACGTGTGCATCCAGCCTCGATATAAGCCTTCATAGCCTCAACGGAACGAATACCGCCAGCTGCCTTAATTTGTACATGTGGCCCAATATGCTTTTTAAATAATTGCACATCTTCTAAAGTAGCGCCACCACTACCAAATCCAGTCGATGTCTTAATGAAGTCAGCACCACCTTCAGTCACACAGCGGCACAATTCTACTTTTTCATCCTTTGTTAAGGAACAAGCCTCTATGATGACCTTCAATATTTTCTCTCCACATATGGCTTTAAGTGCCTTAATCTCCTCGGTTATAGCATGGTAATCACCTTGTTTAACATCACCTAAGTTGATTACCATGTCGATTTCCGAAGCACCTTCTTCAATAGCTTGTTTAGTTTCTGCCACCTTGGCTTCTGTAGTTTGGTATCCCAAAGGAAAACCTACAACGGTACACACAGTTAAATCTGGATATGCATTATGCGCAGACGCTACAAAGTCCGGTGGAATACATACAGACGCTGTATGATATGCTAGTGCATCTTCACAAACGACCTTAATTTCCTCCCATGTAGCAATGGGGTTTAACAATGTATGATCAACATATGTCAATAATTCTTTACCTAGCATAATAACCTCCCAAAACAATCTATTACACTATACGGTTCATCATTAATTTGTATTTCGAACTAAGCCATATTTAGAAAAATGACATTTGCTCTGGTTCTGGTGCTTTATGAAGCTCTGCCTGTGCTGCCTTATTCTTTTCATCGATAAATGGCTCGAGCGGTACACCTGTTTTTGAAAGCAACTCTGGCAATGAATTAGCGCCTTTCAAACGAGCGGCCTCAATAGCGACCTTAGCACATGTTTCTGCATCATCTAATGCATAATGATGCTTAAATTCTACACCTAGGTACGCTGCCATAGTATTTAATTTATGATTTACCAAATCAGGCCATACGGCACGAGAGATTTTTACAGTACATGCATAATCGAGTTCTGGCCAAGGAATTTTATAGTAATCAAGAGTAGCTCGCAATACATTCATATCGAATTTAGCATTGTGAGCAATCATGATTTTCCCCTTCAAATGATTCTCGTAAATAGTAGGCCATAATTGATCAAATGTTTTCTCATGTATTACCTCATTAGGTTCAATGCCATGAATCTCAATACATTCAGGATCAAAGGACATAAACGGTGGTTTAATAAGACTATATGCTTTTTTTGTAATCTGTCCATTTTCTACGGTAATAACCGCTAAGGAACAGGCACTATTTTTATATTTATTAGCTGTTTCAAAATCCAATGCTACAAAATCTAACATGGTTATCCTTTCTTAGCTACTAACAATAAATTATATAAATAAATCCGATATACATATATCAACTCGTATTAGGAATCATCTTCACTTCTTTATTTATTATATCATGAACGCAAAGAAAATCGATGTACAAAAGCCGTTCTTATGTATACTTTCACATTGGATTTTCATTGACAGGACGCCCTATTCTATGTGAAAATTATTTAGATATATAAGTACTATGGAGGTTATAACATGGCAGATGACAGATTAATCGTCGCCCTCGACGTATCCACAATGGATGCGATGAAATCTATCGTGTCCTCACTAGGGGACTCCGTTAGTTTCTATAAGGTGGGCATGGAATTATTCTACGCCGAAGGGGACCAAACGGTTCGCTATTTGCAAGAGCACGGCAAACATGTATTTCTCGATTTGAAATTACATGATATTCCTAATACGGTGGCCCATGGCGTATCTTCCCTTACTCGTTTAGGCGCCAATTTAATTACCATTCATGGTCAAGGTGGTCCTATAATGATGAAAGCTGCCGCTGAGGCTGCTCGTGAAAGCGCTGAAAAACTAGGCATCGAACGTCCAAAACTATTGGCTATTACCGTTTTAACGAGCTTTGATGACGAATCTTGGACATCTATTGGCGGTCAATTACCAATTGCAGACCAAGTAATTCGCCTTGCTAAACTAGCAAAAGAATCCGGTATGGACGGTGTTGTATGTTCCGCTTTAGAGGCTAAGATGATTCGCGATGCCTGCGGACCAGATTTCCTTATCGTTACACCAGGTATTCGCCCATCCTTTGCAGCCACAAATGACCAAAAACGCATCGCTACACCATCGAGTGCGTTACAAGATGGCGCATCTCGCCTCGTTATTGGCCGACCGATTACACAAGCGGATAACCCACAAGAAGCTGTGCGCTTGATTATTGAAGAAATGGAGAGTGTAACAAAATGATGTCAGAACAAGAAGTAAAACAATTACTTATCGATACCCAAGCAATTTTAGAAGGTCATTTCTTATTGACTTCTGGTCTACATAGCCCTATGTACGTTGAAAAATTCAACGTATTACAACATCCAAAGTACACTGAAACATTGTGTAAAGAGTTGGCTGAACGCTTCCGCGATCAAAAACGTAGAACTCGTTATTGGACCTATGACTGGCGGTATCTTATTAGCTCACGAGGTTGGTAAAGAATTAGGTACTCGCGCTATTTTCACAGAACGTGAAAAAGGCGTTATGACATTGCGTCGTGGTTTTAAAATCGAACCAGGTACACGCGTACTCATCGTAGAAGATATCGTAACTACAGGCGGTTCCGTACAAGAAGTTGTTAACGTAGTTAACCAATCCGGTGGTGAAATCGTAGGCGTAGGTCTTCTCGTTAACCGTTCTGGCGGCAAAGCTGAATTCGGTGTACCAAAAGAAAAAGTACAAGCATTACTCAACCTTGAAGTGCCAACATACAAAGCCAGAGGAATGCCCTCTCTGCAAAGATGGCGTAGCTATGACAGAACGCGGTTCTAAACACATCAAATAAAATTATAAACAGATACAAAAAGAGCTCCTTCACTGAGGAGCTCTTTTTGCTTGTGTGTAGTTATTGTGTGTAAGAGAGAGATTCTGATACGAATGTATCACATAGAGTGTGTGGCTCTATGGTGGCCATGAATGCACTTTCATGACCACGCGCTCTAAAAGTGTTGTGAGAGAAAATAATCAATAAAATACTATTGATTTTGAGTAGTCTGTGATGCACCTTGTTCCACAGATGGTTGAGGCACATTACCATTTGGTTGCCCCCCTTGAGGCATTTGGCCAGGTTGACCTTGCGAAGGCATTTGCCCATTTTGATACATATTTTGACCATTATTTCGTCCCATACCATCTTGAGGCATCATTTGGTTTTGACAATTTTGGTACATATGTTGACCATTATTTGGCCCCATACCATCTTGAGGCATCATTTGATTATTTCCATCCATCATATGTTGGTCCATATGCATATTAGAACCATCATGTCTATGTGGTTTTCTAAACTGTTGTTCATTGGTTTTCATCCATTCACCAAAATTTGGTAAATCATTTACAGCAAAGGATGTACCTACCCCTACAGCACTGATTACAGTTAGAATGGCAGCAATTATAATTCGTCTCATAGGTCCTCCTTAATCTACATTGCTGAAATAACGTTCACGTACACCACGAAGTTCAATACCAATAAAGATACATGTAAGGCCCCCAAAGAGACCTACACCACCAAGTGCAACTAAAGTTACCAATGATAATGCAGGAAATGCCGTTACATTCTCGAATGGTTGCCAAGAGCTACCTAATAAATACAGGATTGCCGGCGTAATAATAAATATAAGAACCCCCACAATATATGATAAACCACTACCTATGGATAGTAAGGTTTTAGATGCTTTTTTAGCCATTCCTGGTAACTGCGGCAATAAACGCTCTTTGTAGTCATCAAATCTAGCATAAATTTCTTGCATATTTACAGATTTACTGTCACCACCATCTTGGCCTAATGTATCTGTAATAATGCCTGCATCTACATAAGATGTATAGATTTCCTCTGGAGTTCCCAAAGATTTAATAATTTCACTATCTGTAAGACCTTTTTCGTAACCCACAGCAAAGTGCTCTTCATAAACCTCTATAATACTCTCTACATCAGCAACGCGCGCTTTTTTGAAAATATTGCGCAATGCCTCTAAAAAGCTATTTTTGTCCATTATAGTCGACTCCTTTCAACAGGATATTGATGACACCAGAAAATTCATCCCATTCTTGGCGCATCTGATTGTATGCTGTACGGCCATCTGCCGTGATGTGATAATATTTTCGAGATGGTCCTGTGGAGGACTCCTTCAAATAGGTCTCAACATACTTTTCTTTCTTTAATCTATTAAATAATGGATATATCGTTCCTTCCGAAATTTCAATATATTCGGAAATAGTGCTTACGATTTCATATCCATAGCGATCACTTTGTGTTAATAGTGCTAGCACAAGCATATCCATAACACCTTTTTTTAATTGAACTTGCATAGTTCCTCCCTTTAGGCTGTGCCTACCTGCCAATGTGAAAGCTCTCTTTACGGTCACTATCATGTACTGACAAATACATAATAACACAAGGTACCTCGAATTGCAAGGTACCTTGTAAAAAAATATTTTATACAATATAAAACCCTTTCAATATCTCTAAAAACACACCTATTATAAAGTGTTTCATGAATTGAAAGGGTTTTAACATGTTAGATTAAATTCAATTTTCTAATGTAAATACACGTCTATTAATTAATTTGTAGAGGCTTGTCCTAATTTTACCTGAGCGCTCTTCATTTTACCATTATGAGTATAAGATACTAAAATTGTATCACCAGGGCTCTTGGCATCAATTTGCTCTTTCAATTCGATTAATGTACTTACATTCTTACCATCGATTTGAGCAATCGTATCACCTTCTACAATACCAGCTCGAGCCACAGGACCGGTAGGATCCAATTGTACAATCAGAAGGCCTTCTCCTTCATAGCTTACATTATTGCGAGCTGCTGTTTGACGATCCACAGCCCATATTCCTAAATATGGACGGATTACCTTACCATTCTTGATGATAGAGTCGATAATAGACTTAGCAGAATTAATAGGAATAGCAAAGCCCATCCCCTCAACGCCTTCCTTAGAAATTTTAGAGCTATTGATGCCAATGAGCTCGCCATCCGCATTGAGTAATGCACCACCAGAGTTACCTGGATTAATAGCGGCATCAGTTTGAATCAATGGAAAACGTTGTCCTTGATCGTCAATGGTACGTGCCAAGGCACTGATCACGCCAGATGTTACAGAACCTTTAAACTCTAAACCTAATGGATTGCCGATAGCAATGGCAGGTTCACCTACTTGTAAGGAATCCGAATCACCTATAGTAATAGGTTGAATGTTCTTTGGCGCCGTAATTTTTACAACGGCCAAATCTGTTTGTGAATCTGTGCCTATAACGGTACCTGTTACAGTAGATCCATCAGACAAGGAAACTGTAACTTCCCCATTTTTAGCACCTGCCACAACATGGTTATTGGTAACAATATGACCTTCATTATCGATTAAAACGCCAGAGCCAACGCCTTCACCTGCATAAATAGTACGATTAAAGATATCCTTTTGGAATACCTGTGTTGTAATGCCAACTACGGCAGGACCTGATTTTTTAGCCGCCTGTACAACATAAGTATTTCGAGATTCTGTTAGTGGCTTAGTTTGTTTGGTATTCTCTGACACTACAGTTTGCTGGTGGCCTGCTGGAGTACCAAATAAATAATAACCACCGCCGATACCTACACAGGCTGCAATAGCACATGCTATAATTTGTTTCTTATAGTTTTTTTATATTCATATTTTTCTCCTACATTTTTCAATTGTATACAATTAATACTAATTTATTATATTGCTAATATTATAGATTTGCAATATAACAATTCTTATTAAGCCTAAAAATATATGTAAAAAGCAGAGAACACAAAAGAGGTATTCATTAGCATTTACTAATGAATACCTCTTTTTGCATATAGTTTGAGAGTGTAAGGACTGTGAGAGAGAGTTATTTATGAAGACGGAAAAGTTGAGAGAGAACTTATTAAGAGAGAAGTTAAGTGTATCTTTTTCCGTATATCTTCATAAAATCCTTACAATTATAGTATACACGATATGTCTAAAAAAATAAACCATAGTATATAAACAATACTTAAAACTTCAATTATATCTCTATAATATAAGTCCTCTAATCCCATATCTTATCAACAGCGCACCAATCCATGAGTTCAAAGTGAATTAAACTGTTAATTTATACAAATTTATAACCTACACCCCAAACAGTAATAATGTGTTTACTATCAGATGGATTTTCTTCAATTTCTTCACGTAAACGATTAATATGAACCGCTACAGTTGCATAATCACCATAAGAGTCCAAGCCCCATACACGGGAATATAATTCTTCTTTAGAGAATACAATATCGCGATTACGCATAAGGAATTCTAATAGTTGGAACTCTTTCTTTTTAAGATGAACTTCATTGTCGTTCACCCAAATTTCATCATTTTTGGATCAAGACGAATATCACCAGATTGAATTGCATTCGTATCAACCACGTCTTTTTCTGTAAGACGTTTATATTGCGCTAACATTGCTTTGATTTTAGCAATCAATACGGATGGAGAGAATGGTTTTTCGATATAGTCATCGGCACCTACACCAAGGCCACGGATTTTATCAATATCATCAAGGCGTGCAGTAACCATTACGATAGGTACACGGACTTTGTCACGAATAATGCGACAAACTTCAAAGCCATCCATTTCCGGCAACATAACGTCCAAGATAATTAAGTCCACAGGTGTATTTAAAGCAGCTTCAATACCATCAGTACCATTGTTCATAACAGTTACATCATAACCAGCAACCATCAAATAATCACGTTCAATATTAGCAATATCGATATCGTCTTCAATTATTAGAATATGTTCACTCATGATTTTCTCCTTTTTTTGGGAACTCTAAAATAATCCTAAGTCCATGTGGTCTAATATTTTCTATCACTACACGACCTTCGAAAATTTCCATAATACGTCTAATAATCGAAAGACCAAGTCCACTCCCCCTCCTGTGGATTAGTGCGGGACGAATCAACTCGATAAAACGGACGCATAAGTCGGTCAAGCGATTCTGGCGGAACCCCAGGGCCATCATCACTTACCACACAGTACACATGACTTTCATCTTCGGTGACATCAATAACACTATGTCCTATATCTGCCATCTTATATTTTGCACTATTATTTAAAATATTTTGCAAAACCCGTTGTAGCAACTGCGGATTTGCCATAATAGTTGCATCCTTTACGGTAATACGTTGACTTAATTCAAGACCTCTAGACTTGTAATGTTCTATATGATCATCAACAAAGCCCTGTACGTATTTACCTAGATTGATTGCTTCCGACGGTCTAGATTCTTTTTTATAATTTAGCGTTGTTATAAGGAATAGTTCCTCCAACATAGAATCTAAATCATTGGCGCGTTTTAAAATAATACCCATGTAGCGCTTTTGTTGCTCTTCAGTTGGTGCTATACCATCTCTAACACCTTCTGCATACGCTTTGATAGCAGTTAATGGAGTTCGGATATCATGGGAAATACCAGCTAGTAATTCCTTTTGTTGCTCCTGTTCCATCTCGATTTGATAATTAGCGACTCTCAATGATTCCGTCATATTACGAACGTGAATCATGATAAACTTAGTTACAAATCGGTTAATTGCAAAAAATGTAACAATAAACAAAAGTAAAGCTACAATGCTAATGTAGAAGGAAACTGATTCCATCAAACTATCACTACCATGAACAGCGCGTTTAATAGCTATATGGTACAAGTAAGCATGGCGACCTTCATTCTTACGCATTTCATACACAAAGGTATGATTTGATTGATACACAATGCCCTGTAATTCTGGGTTAACATCGATCAACCCTACAATAGCAGATTCATTGTAAATTTGTTGTGTTCCATAAGAATATAAAAGTTTACCTTGGTCAAGAACCTCTACATAGATTTCATTTGGGTCAAACAAGCTATAGCTAGGTTTAACAAGAGAATCAATTAAACCATTATCTAAGCCATAAAAAGTAATTGTCTCAGCCACACGACTGACACTTTTAAATTGTTGTTCTTGCTCGATACGCAAATAGTATCCAGCATTTGCTAAAATGCGTAGCCCTGAAAAATATAACAAAAATAGAATAATTGCTATTAGTATAGGAACTACAAATAGAACAACATTGGATATCCAAATTCTAATTTGTAAATTCACAGGATTACCTCAATATCATAATTAGTAGATACTCCTTATAGTGTACGCTATTTTTACGCATGATTAGTAAGCAAAAACGTAAATTTCATGTAATAAAATTCACAACTTATTCATCATATGTTTATAATTGTAACCAATAATAATTACTAATTATATTTTTTTCATATCTATCTCTAGAAAAATATAAATAAAGAGTAGATTTTCTATAAATAGACATAAAAACAGCTCCACCTGTATAGGTAGAGCTGTTAATGTAAGATTAACGACGGTTAGCTTCGAAGAAGTTAATAGCAACTTCTGGGAACATAGCGTATGTTAATACGTCTTCGTCAGTGATACCATTGTAGCCTTTGGAAGCTAAATCTTGACGGTAACCTTCCAATTCAGGTTCGATAAGATCTGCTGGACGGCAAGTGATAGGTTCTTCATCACCAATGATAGTGTGACGAATTTCGTCAGAAATTTTACCAGGCAACGCACCATATTTACCGCGTACAAGGTCTTTAACTTCGTTAGGAACCATTTTGTAACGGTCGCCCATCATAACGTTCATCATAGCCATTGTACCAACGATTTGGGATGTTGGAGTTACCAATGGAGGGTAACCCAAGTCTTCACGAACGCGTGGCATTTCATCCATAACGTCGAAGAAGCGATCGCCCATACCCATTTCATTCAATTGGTTTTGAGTATTGGACAACATACCGCCAGGAATTTGGTAACGACGAACAGCTGGGATTACATCGCTAGCTGGTTTCAAGTTGAATTCTTCAGCGATTTGTTGTTTTACTTTACGGAAATGGTCAACTAATGGAATGAATTTGTCAAGATCAAGACCAAGATCCCATTCAGTACCTTTGAACATTTCAATCATAGTTTCAGTAGCTGGTTGGCTAGTTGCATGAGCAAATGGGGAGATAGCAGTATCGATGATATCTACGCCAGCTTTAGCAGCTTCCCAGTATGTAGTGCTTGCAAGACCGCAAGTGAAATGGCTGTGCAAATCGATTGGCAATTCGCCAAAACGTTTTTTGAAAGTAGAAACTAAATCATATGCATCAGCAGGTCCTAACAAACCGGACATATCTTTGATACAAAGGGAATCAGTACCCATTTCTACCAATGTTTCAGCTACTTTCAAGAAGCTTTCAGTTGTATGAACTGGGGAAATAGTGTATACCATAGCGGATTGAACGTGTGCACCAGCTTTTTTGGAGTACTTAATAGCAGCTTCCATGTTGCGTGGGTCATTCAATGCGTCGAAAATACGGATACGGTCGATACCATTTTTAACAGCTGCATTACAGAACGCTTCTACTACGTCATCAGAGTAGTGTTTGTAGCCCAATAAGTTTTGACCACGAAGCAACATTTGCAATGGAGTGTTTTTCAAATTGGATTTCAATTTGCGAAGGCGTTCCCATGGATCTTCATTCAAGAAACGAAGGCAGCTATCATAAGTAGCACCGCCCCAACACTCAAGAGCTTCATAACCAATTTCGTCTAAAAAGACCAAGTACTGGTTCCATTTGCTCATAACGCATGCGTGTTGCCAAAATAGATTGATGACCGTCACGAAGAACGGTTTCACAGATTCTTAGTTTGTTTGCCATGTTAATCCTCCAATTCGAAATAGTTACCCGATGCAACTTTATGCATCTTTTCACTTACTATCTCATACCTATTTATCAACAATTTCTATAGTGCCTACCCATATAGGTAAAATACACTATGAATTATTGGAACATACTTATATTAGACTACTTCTAAAATTCTTTGTCAACAAGTATATTATGCTTATTTGTCATTAAAAAGCGATCATTTTCGGTATAAAAGTGTATGAAAAAAATCACAATAAACACCGGATACACTAGATTTTTATCTTGTATTTTTCAATCATTACCAAAACAGTATGTTAATGAGAATGTATAAACTAACTAATCAAAATTTCGATATAATTTTTTTGTTTATGGTCTAGACTATATCAGTATTTCTTGATGTAGTATAACGAATTATCTTGATTAGTAAATGCAGTTATCAATTTTTATGATAAGAGTTCAGTAGGTTATAAACTTTCATAATTATACATTTTACATTCTTTGTATAAGCGTTTTATTTCACTTTTTTCGGAGCTGTTTCAAGAACTATATTTTTGCCATTTCGTTTTACTTGAATAGAAAAAGCGCCTTCCCCTTCTTTAAAGTACTCCATCTTGATGTCTAATAGCATTTTTCCCAATTAAAGTTTCTACCTTTTTCTGTTAAGAACTCACGGTAGAAAGCATCTTGACTTTGTTGAGGACTTTGATGAATTACAGGCTTAGCTGCATTGCGTTCAGCCTCCATCATCGTTTCTTCAAAATTATCCTCTCCCCCCCATTGCTTCATCATTTCCGCATCAGACAAACCTTTTTGAATCTTAAATTTTGCCATTATAATCACCTATTTCTCTTACTAAAAAGCTATAATTATTATTACCGAACCTCACTAGATACTACATCTAATAGTTCAATAATATTTTCTTTCACCCATATTGGATCAATGCCTGACATACAATAGGCTTTGCCCTTAGGACATTTCCTCTTACGACATCCTAAGCAATCCATATCATGATTTTGTATCACTCTATAAAGTCCAGTTAAGGGTCCCCATTCAGCGGGATTTGTAGGGCCAAATAGAGCCACAACAGGTCGATTTAAAGCAATCGCCATATGTAACGCACCAGTATCGCAAGAAACAACCACATCACAGGCCTGCAAAAGGGCGGCCATTTCACGAAGTGTTGTTTTACCTAATTTATTATAAACAGGTAATTCCTCTTTTTCTACATACTGCATGAGACTAGTAAAATCCTTTTCTTCCTTTGGTCCACCAAAGCAAATAAAATTACTCCTATATGACATGGATTCAATTAATTGCTGCCACTTTTCACTAGGCCAAGATTTAGTTTGCCAAGACGAACCAAGAACAATCCCTATAGTCGGTCTCTCTTTATCTGTGAAAACATGTGCGATTTCAGATTGCGCCTGTTGCTGTTCCTCATCCGTCACAAAGAGATCCATTTGATTTATATCATCAAAACTTTCATCAGATCTAGTCGTCTCAGACGCATCATTAGCAAAAAGATCCTGATTAGAGGTTTCAACTGTACCTCTATCTTTAAGACTAGATTGCTGTATTGCCATCGGTAATAGCTGGGCCACTTCAAGATATTGCTCAATAACATGCTTGGATCTATCTTTTGATTTATAGTTTGTAAACAGCCAGTTCAACTCTTTCGTTCCACCTAATCCTAAGCGTATAGGAGCACCTGTTGCTAGTAATACAAGGCCTGTAATAAGGCGACCTTGTACATCAACAGCAATATCGAACTGATATGGTTGTAGCTGTTTTCTTAAATCCCACCACATATTCCACATGGTACGTAGGTGCAATTTTTTGGAATGAGCCTCATACACATCCCGTTCCCAGGGGATAATATGGTCTACATATGGATTATGTTCTAATAACTCAGCCATACTCGGTGTAACAATCCAATGTAATATTGCATTAGGATACCGTTGCTTTATCCACCGCGCAGCGGCTGTGGCATGTAGTATATCAGCCTATATAACTAAGCCGTACAAATAGTATATTCACAAACAACCGCCTTTCTCACATAGCGTTTATATTCTACTAACTATTCAGCATCAATACATTTCTGTTATTATTTACTGCTATCTAACAAAACAGATATGAATTTAAGTTTAATTATATCGCATAAAACCAAAAATATTTTATAAATAAAGCCTTTATAACCTAAGATTATAAAAGGCTTTTATATTAATTCTTTTTCTTTTTTTGAGTTAGTTGATGAATCAGAGGATGAAGATTTTTCATTATCTTCTGTTACCTTTGTCGTATCATCACTACCATTAGCAATAATTTCTTTCACAGTACTCATTGTCACCTCAGACAATGTAGTAGGATTGTTATACTTATAAACTGGTTTGAAACCTACACCTAATTTACCTGTATACACAGTGATTACATTGTTATCTTCATCAACACGACCAATATAGATTGTTTTACTAGTATCTACACCAATCAATCTATAGCGTCCTGGTGGATTGATTACACGCCAGCCACCTTCAATGCCGTTAAACATGAATATATCACCTGTTTTAGCATTGTCATAGAAGAAATTATCTTCATCGTAGAATACGGCTATGCGGCCAATATCTGTAGCTTGCATGTAAACGCGACGAGTATCGTAGTTTGCATCAGTTCGATAAATGCGGTATGCACCTTCACGAACCTTTACCTTCATGTATACCACATTAGTTGCTTCTGAATATGCCGCATCAACAATACGACTGCCTTTTGGCACATCTTCTAGTTCTGTATCGACTTCATGTTCAGGATCATCTGCATTGAGTCGAGCCATAACGACTTTATTATCCGTATAAAGCCCCATAATTGCATAGTTACGGTCTGGCATCCAGTCAAAGTAACTAATGGAGCGGCCTTTTAAGTTAACCGTTGTAGGTTTACTTTCACCAGCCTTATAAATCCGTAGACTGTCATCAGTTACAACAGCCATAAATTGATGATCATAGGACACGTATTTACGGCCCTCTTTTACATTAGGGAAGTTTTTTGTGTCATCCTTAGATGCACCAGACACATTAAATTCAGTAGTGGGTGCAAACATATATTGATCAAGGTACAGATACACCCCTCCTTGCAGCAAAATACCTACTGCAAAGGCGCTCAGTACACGCGTAAAAGGTTTCATTGTCCCTCCTATTTCACGATAAACGCCGTAGGAATCATCCGTTCCCCTAACAAATCGGCTGGTTTATTAACAACTTTGCCATTTAAATACAAGGTAGAGCTAGAGCCACCATCGAGGTTAGCGGCAATGTATGCGCCCTTTTCATATAATACATCTTGTACATCACGCAATGTAGCACCGATAGAATAGCCCGGTTGACGACCATCGATAACTACAAATAACACAGTACCATCCTTGCGTTGACCAATAGCCGTACGAGGGCCTACGCCCCAACCGCCATCGCCATCAGTAATCATTTTCTTACCATCTACGATAAGCGGAGGACCAAAGGTAATACCTTCCATAGCTTTCATATCAGCTAGTTCTGTTTGTCATAATTGCCAGCAATTAGGTTGCCAGATTTTGAGAACCCAATAAAGTCAACAGCCTCAGATGGGCCTACATCTTTACCGATGATATATTCTCCATCATGAAGAATAAAGCCATATGGCAAACGACCTGTACCCGTACCATTTGGATCGTGGAACCCACCGCCATTAATAGCCGCTACAGCACCATTCATTTTAGCGATATTACTTGTAGTATCACCTTTTTCTTGAATATTGGCTGCCGTTGCCACTTGAATGCGACGTGGATCAGGAATTTCAAGCACATAGCCGACATAACGAGATGACTCAATTTTTTCTAATTTTAAGTCCTTGTCTTCACGAGCATTAAATTTGAATAAGTCTTGACTTTTTACAACGCCCACGGAACCAAGGATTGCTTGCAATTCATCAGTACTAAATAACCAAGTTATGTAGTGAGGGTGACGAGATTGCAATATAGCACCAATAACGGCACGTTTTACATTATTAAATGGACCAAACAATACAACTACTGGTGATGTGACCGCGGTAAACAAGAACACCATGAGGATGAACTTTACCCAATTCTTTTTAAACAATGTCTATCTCCTTATAAATCACTGAAATGTTCAGTGCTAATTCGCTCTTCAAAATGCTTAATATCTACAGCATTGCCAATCCAGACGCGCAAAATATTATACGGATTATCGCCTTTATGCGCCCAACCAGATTTCATAGCCATTGCCATTTTTATGCCGCTCTCTTTTGTTGCCGCATCGGTATCCTTGTTTTTGTCGCCATAAGGATAGCAGAACCAAGGATTATCTGTAATACCAAGCTTATCAGCTAGAGCTTGTTGAGCCCTTTTAATATTTTCCATTTGCTCCGCTTTTGAAAGCTGTCCCATTTCAATATGTTGGAACCCATGATTAGAAATGGTCATACCATTTTCTTTCATCTCTTTCAATTGCTCCCATGTAAGTCGCGTTCCTACATCGCCCGGGATTAACAAATACAGTAGCAGCAAAACCATACTCTTTCATCAAAGGATATACGATAGAATAGGTATCTGCATACCCATCATCAAAGGTTAACACTACAGGCTTTTCAGGTACCGCAGCGCCATTAACTACATAATCGTATAATTGATCCATCGTCAATGGGTTATACCCGTTATCCTTGAGGAATTTCATTTGCTCTCTAAACAAATCTTCACGAATAACTGCATCATTATCTTTATCATCACCAATTTTGTGATACATGAGTACTGGAATCCCAGACGGTTGTACCATTGTTACCTCTTTCACAGGCGGCGTTTTAGTTTTAGTTTCAGTTGTTTGCTGTGAAAGCAATCCACATCCTGCTAGCATTGTAGCAATTACAATTGTGAAAAGCATTACCAATGAAAATCGTTTCATAGGTCCCCCTTTATATAGACACAATTTTATACGATATATTATATCATTTCTATGAAAAATAGTAAAAACCAGTAAATTATTTACGTCTTATTGTAATCCATGCCAGAATGATTTAATATTCTAATTGTAAAATATATTTTTAACAGTACTATACATATAGACAAAGGATTTACCATGAAAAAACGCCTTACTCTTATTCAAATGGACGTCCATGTTAATGACGTTGAATATAATTACAATCGTGTTCAAGAATTGCTCTCCCAATCTCTTTCTGAAAATCCAGATATTATCATTTTGCCAGAGACATGGAATACAGGGTTTTATCCTTCAAGAGAGTTAATCAATATTTCCGATAAGAACGGAGAACGAACTAAATCGTTATTAAGTACATTTGCAAAAGAGCATAATGTAAATATTGTAGGCGGTTCCGTAGCAGTTGCTAAAAATGATGTTGTGTTCAATACGTCCTATACATATAATCGCAACGGCGAACTAGTTGGCGAATACTCCAAAGATGCATGGTTTTAGTCCAGCCAAAGAAGACCAATACTTCGCAGGCGGCACACATACTACGCATTTTGAGTTAGATGGCATTCCATGCAGCACCGTCATCTGCTACGACATCCGATTCCCAGAACTCGTGAGAATGGCTGCATTACCTGGCACCGAACTTCTATTCGTACCTGCCCAATGGCCGACTATGCGTCTACGCCATTGGCAAGTATTAAACGAAGTACGCGCTATCGAGAATCAGTTATTCCTTTGTGCTGTAAATGGGTGCGGCACGGTCGGTCGCGTTCAAAGCACTGGCCACTCTGCCGTTTATGATCCATGGGGTACAAATCTACTCGAGATGGATACTAAGGAAGGCATTGCATCTGTAGATATAGATCACGCTGTAGTTGAAGATATTCGTAATAAGATTAATATTTTTAGAGATCGTAAACCAGAACTGTATAATCTATAACACAAAAGACACATTGCTATTTATGGCAATGTGTCTTTTTACATTAAAACTCAATAAGTCTTCCACATATCCTCTGGCACTTGTTCCAGAGGTTTATTTTTTGCAATCGCTTCTTTCAAAATATCAATCGTATCTTGAACTTCTTGCTTATCCTTTGTATTTGGATCATGGAGAATAACACGATTCAAAGAATCTTCACCAAATTGTTTTAGGTAGTCCTTTTCTACTTGGTTTAATTCACGACGTAAGTATTTCATTAATATGACCTCTACTTATAAATAAATTTTTCGATGACCTACTTCTACCGCTATAATCACACAATTCGTATCACTAATGTCAACAATAACTCTATAGTTGCCAATTCTATACCGCCACAATCCTTGTTTATTACCAGTTAACGATTTACCAGAATATCGTGGATTTTTCTACATTATCCAAATGTTTTTATCAACCAATTAAAAAAATATAACGTTGTGTTGACTTATCCAACTTTGAAAATTGTCGGTCAAACCGTTTTACTAAACTCTAGCTTATAAACCATACTTTGCACGCATTTCTGCTACAGAATATGTAACAGGATCCTGTTTATATTCTTTTCAAAGCTTCTTGACCCACTCTAAGATCAAAGTCATTTTCGATTTTTTTCTAGTAAACGCTTTTTTTAAATAGTGTTGACAAAGGTTTCATCCATAAATTCCGCATAAGTTTTTAAACAGTGTTTCTTCTTGTTCATTAAGTCTCACAGAAATATTTGACATACAGCACCTCCTTGTGTATTACATTGTAATACACAAGGAGGTGCATGTCTATAACTATAATTATATTATTTTGTCATACTTGCTTTTAATGCAGCAATTTCTGCACGAAGTTCTTGTAATTGAGTGTCTTGTGTAGCATCTTTAGCTTTTAATGCATTATTTTCTGCTTGTAAGGATTTAATTGGACTATTCATTTGTGCCTTACTCATAGCATTGCCGGCTCCCACTTTAAAGGATATTCCCGCATTGACCATATTTTCTCCATTTCCTACAGCACCACCAACACTAATTGTGGTCATATCATTAGGGCTATAGGAACCACCAATTGCCACTGCCTTTTGACCATTATAGATACCAACACCAGCAGCTACACCGAATTTAGTACCATCTCCACTAACAGGATGCAAAGCAGCTAGTGCGGCTGCACCTGCACCAACCTTATTAATGCGACTATCAAGATTAGACACTCGTTGGTTAACAGAAGCAATACCTGATTCTACACTACCAACACGTTGATCTAATGTATTAATATTGCTTTCAATAGTAGCAAAACGGTTATTAGTAGTAGCAGTATGTGCCGTTAATGTTTCTATATTTGATTTTACCTCTTTACCAAGATTTGTAACACTTGTATCAATTGTACTCACCTTAGTTTCAACACTTGTAACACGAGCATCAACCTTTGTCACCTTGGAATCTACGGATTGTACAGATTGTTCTACAGTTTGAATGCGTGCATCTGTTTTATCTGCCCGTTCAGTTAATGTAGACACTTGAGATTGAACAGTATTAATTTTACTTTCTACCGTATTAACACGATTGTCGATATTCGTAATTTGTTGATTAACAACTGTACCACTATTCTTCATTTCTTTACGTACAGCACTTAATTGTTCTTCTGTAGCTGCACGACCTTTACAACAGTATAGCAACCTTTTTTTGACATTATAAATAACTCGATAGACCTTATTCGTATAATCTATAACACAAAGGGCTGTAACAAACAGCCCCTTAACCTAAATAAGCTAGTTGATTTTATATGATTAATTAATAGCTTTTTGTATTTCTACAAAAAGGGCCCCTGAAAGGCCCTTTTTCGTTGGTATAATTAAATTATGAATCAAAACCATACCAATGAACCTAATTATACCAAACTAGTGATGCCTCGCCAACTAGTTTTACCATTGGATTATGGCATGTTGATAAAAGAAACAGCGCTTGTGCGGTTACTTGATGCTGTATTGGAGGAATTAGACTATAAAGAGTTACAGCATTTGTATTCTCCTAAAGGAGAAAATCTAAAGTTCCACCGCATATTCTGTTCAAAATTTTTGTCTATGCTATGTCCAACGGCGTGTATTCTACACGTATGATACAACAACAATGCGAAGAAAATATTAATTATATGTGGCTTCTTCAAGGCTATTCAGCTCCTAGTCATATGACTTTCCAACGATTTTTTGCACGTTGTACACTAGATATATTAATGAATCTGTTTTCACAATTAATGGAAGCTATTGGAAGGCGTGATACCCTAACATTCAATGAAGTCTTTATTGATGGAACTAAACTAGAGGCTAATGCCAACAAATACACCTTTGTCTGGCGAAAAGCGGTGCAAAAAAGACTAGATACATTACCATCTAAATTAGCTATATTAAAAGCAAGACATCTGGAATGAATTAGGGCTAGATACCCATTGTATGAATGATGAATGTATATATACCTTCCTTGCTAAAGAAATTGAAGTACAACATATGGAACTCGTACAAGGAAAAGGTAAGCATAAAACACCATTACAACGGTTGTATGAGCGAGCTGAAGTTCTATATGAGAAACGCAAAGAATACGAACAGCAGTTGTATATTATGGGTGAACGCAATAGTTATTCTAAAACAGATCCTGATGCTACCTTTATGCGTATGAAGGAAGACCATATGCGTAATGGACAGCTTAAACCTGCCTACAATGTACAATTGGCTGTTCATTCTGAATATATTATGGGAGTTGGTGTATTCCCTAAGCCCAACGATACAAATACCTTAATTCCATTTGTACAGCAATTAGAACAGATCCATAGTCGCCACTTCACATATGTGGTAGCTGATGCTGGTTATGATAGCCATGAGAACTTAACTTGGTTAAAAAACAACCAGTACCTATCTTGTATAAAACCACAATATTATGAAAAGGCGAAAAACTAGAGCTTGGACTAAAGATATTAGTAAATCTCGTAATATGGAGTATATACCTGAAGAAGATGCATTTATATGTGCTAAAGGGCGTAAATTAAAATATGCTTTCACTCATAATGCTAAAGCTAAAACAGGCTTTATATCTGAGAGAAAGGTATATATTTGTGAGTCTTGTAACCGATGCGGATACAAAAAGGAATGCCAACGGTATGTAAAACCAACAACAGTAAATCCCGTAAAACGAATTGAAACTACACCTGCATATGATGCTATATTGGCAGAAAACCAAGATAGACTACTTAGTGATACAGGAATTCAATTACGAATTAACCGATCCATTCAAGTGGAAGGCGCATTTGGTGTGTTAAAGCAAGACCTTGGGTTTAGACGATTTTTACACCGTGGTAGTGGAAACGTACATAAGATGTTATACTTGTTGGCCATGGGATTCAATCTAGCAAAGTTACATAACAGAATACAAGCAGGACGAGTTAATACAACATTATTTACTGCAAAACAAACTGCTTAAACCAAGAAATTTTTAAATAGGTCTAAAGGCCTATTTAAGTGCGCCTAAAAACAAGAAACACCAAGAAAACATAAGATTTTACAAATCTAAATGTCTTGGTGTTTCTTATATTTTAAAGGGACTGCAACTAGAATGCGGTAAAACCGCATTCTGTTACAGCCCCTTTACATTAGAATTCAATAAGATTCCACATATCCTCCGGCACTTGTTCTAGAGGTTTATTTTTAGCTATCGCTTCTTTTAAAATATCAATCGTATCTTGAATCTCTTGCTTATCCTTTGTATTTGGATCATGGAGTATAACACGATTTAAGGAATCTTCACCAAATTGTTTTAAATATTCCTTTTCTACTTGGTTTAATTCACGACGTAAATACTTCAAGACATCACTCCTTATAAATTATATTTTTGTTGCATCTCTTTTGCCGTAAAAGTATCCGAAGCCATACTGGCCATAAAAATTACCTCCTAATATACTCAATCTAATATATTAGGAGACAATTATTCCTAAATTTACAATATCATCTATATTATTTTGTCATACTTACTTTTAATGCAGCAATTTCTGCACGAAGTTCTTGTAATTGAGTATCTTGCACAAAATCCTTAGCTTTTAAAGCACTGTTTTTCTGCTTGTAAGGATTTAATTTGATTATTCATTTGAGCTTTACTCATAGCATTGCCGGCTCCCACTTTAAGGGATACTCCCGCATTGACCATATTTTCGCCATTTCCTACAGCGCCACCAACACTAATTGTCGTCATGTCATTAGGGCTATAAGAACCACCAATTGACACTGCTTTTTGACCATTATAAATACCAACACCAGCAGCCACACCAAATTTAGTACCATCTCCACTAACAGGATGCAAGGCCGCTAATGCCGCTGCACCTGCACCAACCTTATTAATGCGAGTATCAAGGTTTGACACGCGTTGGTTAACAGAAGACAAACCTGTTTCTATAGTATCAACACGATTATCTATATTCGTAATTTGTTGATTAATAACTCTCCCACTATCTTTAATTTCTTTGCGTACAGCACTTAGTTGTTCTTCTGTAGCTGCACGGCCTTGAGTGGCAAAATCTGGTGCATCTACCGTTGTATTTGTTAAACCTGTAATAGTAGATTGTCCGTTTTCTCCGTTTATAACGATATCTCCAGCAGTGGTTGTTTTACCAGCAATTACGGTTTCTGTTGCACCTGTTGCACCATTATTTGTAGTTCTGAACACAGTACCATTTTGTTTTACCTTCACACTGTTAGCTTGTCCACGACCATTATCTACGGATTGATCAATACCATTTTTGCTTACAATAAGGCGGCTATCCTCAGAGCGTACTACAAGGCCACCTTGTTTAAACTCCATAGTGTCTTTAGTTGTTGGCACAACTTTTAGATTTTCTGTACGTACGGATTCACCATCGATTTCGGTATAGTGTTCGCTTGCATAAGCGGCATTGCTTACACGCACCTTACCATCTTGGATAGTCGTGTTTTTCTTAGTACTACCTGCAAAATCTGTACCTGTTACACTTATACCCTCGCTATTAAAATTAAATTCTTTAGAACCACCGAACATGCCTTTTGAAGCAGATGCGGAAATGCTCCCTTCAGTTCCACTGATATTTACATAGTTTGCAGCATCAACAGAACTAATCCCACCCAAGGAAGCAAGAACCGCAAGAACAGAAGCAGCTACAACAGCGCTTTTCATCGATCCACCAGATTTACCTGTCCGTTTTGCAATCTCTGATACAACCGTATAACAACCTTTTGTGATATTAAAAATAACTTGATACATCTTATTTATTTGAAAGGTCCCTCCTAAAACTCTTACACTATAGTCATTATTTCATTTCCACTATTTCTCTTTTATGAAAACGAATATCACTATCAATATATTTGTTTATAATTTTAACGTCAATATTTTATTTATTTTTTTAAGTATATTTATAAAATAATCAAATATAAAAATGAAGATATTTTTTTATGAGCAAAAAGTGAACCATCATCTATTTTTTTAGGGCATACAAAAAAAGACATGTTACTCTTCTCTCGTCTCTCTCGTAACATGTCTTTATTTGTATATAGATCTCTCGAACTATATCATATTGTATCTGGCTGAACTCTCTAATCCCTTTTTGACACGCCAGTATGTCTACAATTATTTTATATTTTAAAATAATTTATGTCAATAATTTATTTTTAGTTTAACAATTGTCATTTGTAAAGAGATTAAATCAGCTAATTACAATATTAGACCTACAATTAACCGCGCTGACAGAAATAAATAATATAATTTTTCTCAGGGCTCACCGCTGCGCCCAACGCATATGGATGATTCCAATTACCACCAAAATCAAATAAATATATTACATAATCAGCAGGTATTTCTACCGAGTCTTCATTAAAAGACAATCTATGTAAATATTGTTTCTGTAGTTTTCGATTCTCCAACTCTGTATAAATAGGATATTCCTTCTTATCTAAACCTACCGTATCCGTCGGTTTAGGTTTTAATATATCTCGCTCAGCCTCTACTCTCTTTCGAGTTTCTATATAACGCTTATACTTAGCATCGCTACTTTCACCATCAATTTTGATCTTATTAAATTCAGTCAACACTTGATTATCTAATTCATATATTTCATCAACAGATTTCCCAATAGGATTATCCACTAGATTTTGTACATATTTGCCCATAGGTACTGTTGTATTTTTTACAATAACTATCGATGTAGGCAGTAAGGTTTTCAAAGTATCTGCATACTCCATATTTGAATCAACATAGTTTTTTACATATACATTGGATAGATCAGATTTCGAAATGACAACTTTAGAATCGGTCCTTGCCTCATCAATGTAAGGCTTCACTTGATCTGGTGTACCACCAAAAGCCAGTTGTACATATGAACCACCTTGCAAGAACGGAGGATTACTATGCAGATGAATATTCTTTGCAAAGCTAGGTATTTGTTTAGGAAACCCTGGAATCGTAGCAACTAGCTTATAATCCTTAGGATTATTAATAGGATACTCAATTAACTCCATGGGCTTAAAAAATGCCTCTATTGATTCTTTTATCTCCTCTTTAGTTCTAGCCGTATACAGATCATAAGATTTCCCTTTATTCTTTTCTAGAAAGGCTTTAAATTCTTTATCACTTGCTTTATTCTTATCTGCACGCGTTCTGTAGGATGGAATATTAACTGGGTTCGTTAATTTAATTTCCCCGTGTCCATTTTTTCTCATATAAGGACTTACGATACGTAATGGGTTATCTCTACTGCCATATCCATAGCCTTGCTTATTTGTTTCTAACGTATTGTAGCGTGTAATTTGTTTGAGTGCCTTTTCATCCCGATCATTATAAAGGAGATCAAAAATTTGATACTCCACCTTCATATCTGACTTTTGTAGTTCTAATAATCGTTGTTTAGCTCGTTTCTGACTTTGTGCTTTCAATAACTCAATTTCTTCTGCTGAAAGCTTTCTTGGTGTTTTTGAATTACCCATCCCGACTCTTTTAAAAGCACCAGGAATAACTTCAACAAACTCTGACTTTAAAGAATCTTCAGATTTTATATTACTTTTGATTGTAATACTTGACGTCTGACTTTGATTTTCTACTGATACAGCCAAACTAGATTGACAAGACAATGCTAGCGAAAGCATGCATAAGGCAATACTTTTTTTAATCATATCTCTCCCATAAAACTCTGCTCATACAGATATAAAAGAAGGACCTACAGTGAACTGTAGGTCCTTATATTTGGTGCGGTTGGAGGGACTTGAACCCTCACGAGCGTACGCTCACCACCCCCTCAAGATGGCGTGTCTGCCATTCCACCACAACCGCGTGGAATACAAAAATGGTGCCTCAGGACAGAATCGAACTGTCGACACACGGATTTTCAGTCCGTTGCTCTACCGACTGAGCTACCGAGGCATGTTTTTTGTAAAAAAAAATGGCGACCCCGATCAGATTTGAACTGACGATCTTCGCCGTGACAGGGCGACATGTTAACCGCTACACCACGGGGCCGCGTATCAACTCTCGTTGACTACTCGTATATATTAACATGAGCCACTAATATAATGCAAGTACTTTTTTCTAATTTTTTGATGAATCTCTCCAAAATATATAGAAATATGAATTATACATCAAAAATCGTATATATTAATCATTTATATTCAGTATACTTGAATATACTCCAAATTATACCAAAATGGAAAAATAAAATTGGCACCTAGAATTCTTTAAAACTAAGCGCCAATTAAAATATAGTTATATGAAGTTATTTATTATGGTATCAAAACCATTATAGACCTATACATGATTCCATCCAAATTCACGATAGTTTTGTTCCCAATAGTTCAACAACCATATCACTACGTTTAACCTTATTGAGCACTTTAGAGCGAGCTAGTTATAGTATCTTCACTATGCTTCCTGCCAAAGTATGCATATCTAGATTAACACCATGTATAGAATTCCACTTATGTTGATTAATATAGAACATTTTTTAGGATGTTCGCTTGAACTTTTGTTTCCATTGATTAAAAGATACGAGCTCTGTCTTTCTGATAAGCCATGGTACACATTGGCACTAGTATTTTAAACGAAACATACTCCATCCCCACCCCAACACAGGAAAGTTTATCCTTAACGGCATAATCATAGAATACAGTCCACCTACATAAGCATGCTCCATGCTACTAAGACGACGATAGCCCAATACCAGCAGTACCGACAACACCAAGAGTATCATGTTCTACTACTTTCACCTTTATCAATATACATTCCTTGACCGTCAATTCTTCCAAGATCTGATCCGAACCATTCCAATATGCAGTAGTGGAAACTTTTTTCGCCACCATTACCATCTAAAGCGCCCTTGTACAAAACACCATAGATTTGACATTTTTGCCATATTTCTTTATAGGTTGCAATGTTTCTATAAAAATACTTTTGCGTTCATTTTCTGCTTAGAATTATGATTATGATAATGGAATCGTGTATCATAGCTTAGATTATTATCAGTCATTTGTTTATTAGGCATTGCATAATCATGATAAGAATCTTTCTGAGTACCTTGTAAACCCCAATACCGATATCCGTACGATCCATCCAGCTACTTTGTTCAGTATCCCCAGCTTTTACATCGGTGCTCACATCTGCAGCCATCGTTCCCATACTTAGACTGCACATAAAAGCACTGCAAACCATAGCTTTTAGTATTAATTTGTCTTTCATTTCTAACTCCTCTCTTACACATCCATTTTAATAATGAATATAAAATGAATATACTTTATTATACCTATAATCTAAAGCGCTGACAACTATAGAGAAGGAGAAATTTATGTGTTAAAATATATGTATTATATACATCGGAGCAACATTATGAAATCAAAAGCATTAACAATAGCAATCATTATTGCCATCATAGCCGCACTGAGCGCTATGTGGTATTTCTTATGGTATATCCCTCATACACCAGTCTATACGTTCCAAACTATCCGTGAAGCCGTTGAAAACAAAGATGCAGATACGGTATTAGAGCACATCGATACAACATCATTGGTTAAAAACATCGTTACCCGTGAGGGCAACACTTATGTGGATACATCCTCACCTCTAGGCAAGGCCGCTGTGGCAGCAACGAAAACATTCGGCCCAGCCCTTCTTGATGATGTAATTCGTAAATATGTAGAGGATCCAGATAGTTTCAAATCACAAAATAGTAGTGATTCAGATGTTGAAAGCGAAGATACATCCAATACGTTTTCTATGGTAGACCGCATCCAACGAGGTGAATTATTTAAACAACGCCATTTGGAAATCAAGAACATTACCTCTGAAGATGATGGCAATACCGCCACAGTAACCGTAACGATTCACAATACCAAAACAAACCAAACAGCTCCCATCCGAGTACTTATGAAGCACATCGGTGACGGAACTTGGGCTATCTATGATATCCCAGATATCGAAGCACTCTATAAAATCACAAGAAAATAAAGACCTCTTTCGTAGCAAATACGTTTGTAGAGGTAGATGATAGCAAAATTCTCCACCGGCCGGGTCTGTCTACGCCCTTCGGGCTTCGCAGGGCCAAAGTCGAATTTTGCTATCATCTACCTCTTTTCCGTATCAGCTTACAAAAAGAGGTCTTTTTTTCTTATCGATTTTTAGGTACTATCGCACAGGTTACGGTAACCTGAGATATCAAGCGATGGCTTTCATCATACATATCAAAGCGCCAAACATGAGATGTTTTCCCTTGTAAGAGTAGCTGTCCTTTAGCAATCAAATCGCCTTCTGCTTTCATAGGGCGCATGTGATTTGCGGTTACCGATTGTCCTACAGCAAATTGATCATCTTGAATCAGTTGATTGCTGAGCATCCCCGATAAAATTTCACCAAAGGCCAAGGTAGCTCCACCATTGAGATAGCCTTGTGGCTGCGCATGATAACTAGTTAAATGCATCACCCCTTGCCCACTGGTAGGTCCGGTTAGCTCTACACAATCGATTTGTAATGCGTCTATCATTGTCATAGTGTTCGTTTCTCCACTGTATATTCTTCAATACGATTATCCAATACATCAACGCCAAGACCAGCACCATTAGGCACCTGCATGGCCCCATCGGTAAATAAAATTGCTGGATTGATAAGGTCATGTTCAAAATAGCGACTAGAATCAGATAAATCCCCTGCCATATAGGTATCACCTAAGGCAGCAAGTTGAACATGTAATATCTTTGAGATTCCTGATTCAACCATACTACCAATCCAGTAGGGAATACCTGCTTCGCGGCATCGTAAAATAGCGGCTCGCGTCTGTATTAAGCCCCCAAGACGACCTACTTTCACATTGAGTACATCGATTAATCTATACTCGATCGCATAAGATAAGTCATCATAGGATAAAATCGACTCATCTAAACAAATAGAGGTCGTAATAGGCCAATTAGGCAACGATTCCTTCCACGCTTTATAGGTAGTCAAATTCGTCATGCTAAAGGGTTCCTCTATGCATAGTAAATTCAAATCATTATAGGCAGCCACCATATCCAGCTGGTCATAGGTATAACTTTGATTAGCATCAACAGCTAAGGCTAATTCTGGATAGGCTTCACTCACAAGTCGTGTCCGTTCATAACCATCACGAGGCGATACCTTGAGTTTAATTCGTTTACAACCATTGGCTACATGCTGTTCCACGATACCTAATAGTTCATCCATGGACACGTCACCAATGACGATGCCATTGGAAATAGTTGATTCTAAAGACTGCCCCATGATATACGACACAGAGTTCACGCCTTTTCGGTTGCAATCTAGATTAATTAAAGCATTTTCAAGGCCTGCTATCGTCATGGGCATATTATCGCGCTTTAACCAAAATTGTAACTGCCGAATATAGGCCATTAATGGTTTTGGCCGCATCAAGCGCAACTCTAGAATATAGGTATCCACCAATTGTTTCCATGCGGAATCAACAGTTTCCGCCGTATAAAAAGGGTCTGTGAAAGCGACACATTCCCCGTATCCAACATAGCCTTGTTGATCCTCGATACGAACGATGATACTTTCACGAACACGAACAGTACCCTTAGCCGTTTTAAATTCAAACTTTAACGGCAAAGCCACACGATACGTCGTTATGGATTTAAAGTTCAATACATCATTCATGAGAACCTCCATTTGACGCAGTCATATCGAGATGGGCGGCCAACGACTTACGCATAATCTTACCTGTCCCATTACGTGGCAATGCATCCATAATTGTAATGTATTTAGGCACCTTGTATTTGGCTAGCTTACTAGAAATATAGTCTCGCACGATCATTTTCGAATCGGTACCTAATGCATCTATATCATCAAAAGCAACAAATAGTGCGGGCACCTGCCCCCATTTCGTATCGGCTACAGGAATAACCGCACATTCCTTCACACCTTGCATAGCATACACAGTATCTTCAATTTCCTTCGGATAGATATTCTCGCCTCCAGAAATAATCAAATCTGTACGGCGATTTAAGATGTATAAAAAACCATCTTCATCGACATAACCCATATCATCGGTATTAAAATCGCCATGAATCGGCTCGCGATTAATATAACCCCTCATAACCATAGGCCCATTCAAATGGATTTCCCCGACCCCATCGACATCAGGATTTACGATATGTACGGTCATCCCCGGCAAGGGTTTACCTACCGAATCGAGTTTATTTAGATTTAATAATACAGGCATGGTCACACTTTGACTAAAGGTTTCTGTCATGCCATATGTTTTATAAATCGGAAGTTGTTTCTCCACACATGCATCAACTAGAGGTCTTGGTATAAACTCACCGCCCAATAAGATGACACGCAATTGATGATGTATAATGCGAGGTTCCAAATTTTTTTAAGATGGTAGGTACTAAAGACATCATATTGATGCGACCATCATGAATACATTGCAACACTTGTTCTTCATCATAGGATTCCATGATTGTCATTGCGGTTCCATTGTAGAGTGATCGCATCAAAATAGATAAGCCACTCACATGAAATAAGGGCAATACCATGAGCCAATTGTCCTGTTCAGACCTACCTAGCACCTCTTGTGATGCTTGTACATGCGCCTTAATTTGACTCCCAACGAAGTGGCACTGATTTAAACTGCCCCGTTGTAGCACTGGTATTCATGATAGCTGCTATATCATTATCATTAACAATCCAATCAAAGATATCCTTTTCCTCATTATGCAACATAGACTCCATAGATTCGAACTCCATAGACGTTACCGATTTAGGTACTTGGCCACATCGCTTAGCACTGTGTAACACAGTTGTAATATGCAGCTGGCATAACTGATTTTTCTATTTCGCCCGCTGTAAGATGAACATTTAATAAGAGTACCTCTTTTGCGGACTAGCATGGCTGCCAAGAGATAAACGGCCATTGTTACAGAGTTATCCGACACTATAGCGATACGTGTATCTGACAGTGTTTGTAATCGCGTTGCCACGTTCACAACAGCACTATATATATCCTGATAGGTGTAATTATTCATACATATACGATTCGGATAGTACTGTTTTTCCATACCGTAACCATTCCATCATCTCACCTCTTAGCTAGCCATAATACTATAAAAACATATACGTATAAGAAAGGCGCCTCATATAGAGGCGCACTGCTTTATTATGTAAAGGGTTCAGGTCCATACATAAGGACTGATAACCATATTCCGATTAAGGGAATTTAGGGAATTGTTTGAAGTCTGGTTTGCGTTTTTTCTTTGAACGCATCACGGCCTTCTTTAGCTTCATCTGTTGTATAGTACATCAATGTTGCATCGCCTGCAAATTGTTGTAAACCTGCAAGGCCATCAGTATCTGCGTTGAAGGATGCTTTTTAACATGCGCAATGCCATTGGGGACAATGCCAAAATTTCATTACACCATTGAACTGTTTCTTCTTCCAATTTGTCGAATGGTACCACGCAGTTAACCATGCCCATTTCATAAGCTTGCGCAGCCGTGTATTGACGGCAAAGGAACCATACTTCACGAGCGCGTTTGTGACCAATCATGCGTGCTAAATAGCCAGCACCATAACCAGCATCAAAGGAACCTACGCGAGGACCTGTTTGACCAAATTTTGCATTTTCAGAAGCGATGGTAAGGTCGCATACGATGTGCAATACATGTCCACCACCGATGGCAAAACCATTTACCATAGCGATAACAGGTTTTTGGAATGATGCGGATTAAATGTTGCAAGTCAAGTACGTTAAGACGAGGAATATTGTCATCGCCTACATAACCACCATTGCCGCGCACACGTTGGTCACCGCCAGAGCAGAATGCCTCTTTATCTTCACCTTGGCCGTGGTTAGCACCAGTCAAGATAATAACGCCGATTTCTGCATCGTCGCGAGCAATTGTGAATGCATCAATAAGCTCAATTACGGTTTTAGGGCGAAATGCGTTGCGCACTTCTGGGCGATTAATCGTGATTTTTGCAATACCATTATAGGTTTCGTAAATTACATCTTCATAATTACGATCCAATACTTTTCCAATCAAATTTGCTCATGGATATTACCTTTCCTTATATAAAAATCTGCTAAGGCCGTCATAAATGGGCCTGGCTTTTTCTAAATGTACATTATGTCCCGCCCCATTGACGATGACATGTTCACAGTTTGGTACATTACTAAACAGTTCTTCTCCTATTGTAGTATATTTTGTATCTAGTGCGCCACTAATATATAAAGATGGCATGGATAATTCTTGTAAGCGATGACCCACATAGGGCATTACACCTTGCCCCGAGCCACGCAATGTAGCCGCTAATGCATAAGGACTATTATGAGACCGACGTTGAAACAACTTATCTTGTACAACTGGTGAAAGCTGATGTTGACTTTCAAAAATAGAAATGTTAGCCCATTTAGTAGCAAACCACTCTCCATCATTATCTTCTATAGCTAGTGCTAATTGTTCATCAGCAGCTTTACGCGCTTGTCGCTCTACCTCTGATTCAATGCCAACAGAACCACTTTCTAAGATGAGGTTTTCAATTTCAGAACTATACTCAAGAGCATATAGTAAAGCTAATCGTGCCCCCATGGAGTATCCCATGAGAGAATAGCTTTCACCAGCCACGGCAGAAATCACCGTATGCAAATCGTTGAGCATAGTAGGAATAGAAAAAGCAATCTCATCCTCTGGAATATCCGAATCTCCATGTCCAATCGTATCGATACGGATAAGTTGATAGCCTGGCACAACGATGCCATCCCAGGTATAACCAGACTCAGAAAAACCATGTAAACACACAAGAGGTTTACCGGCGCCAGCTAGCGTCACCCCATATCGATACTCACCAAGATCGACATACATGCGAAGTGCTGGATTGAATAGGGAGTTATCTATAATACTGCAAGCATATTGGCTCATAGTCGGTCCTCCTTGTTTGTAGGAATCTTCGTATATAGCGCATGTAATTCCCGACTTCGTTCTTTAGATGTGGGGATTTCAATGACGTGAACACCTGCTGTTCCTACATAGTTTTGTAACGCATTTTTCAATTCATCATTACTCAACACACGTACAAAGTCGATACCATATAGTGTCGCAAGGCCACTATAGTCTAGGCCTTGTGCGGTACTAAATAAGTAATCAAAATGCGGCGTTCCCTTTTGCGGCAAATATTCAAAAATGCCACCCCCATCATTATTGTGAACAATGATGGTTACATTTAAGGGGTGCGTTTTCGCCACGGCGAGGCCATTCAAATCGTGAAAGAAGGTCAAGTCCCCCGTAAGCAATACGGTAGGCATGCCACTTGTAGCGATGCCAAGGGCGGTAGAAACGGTACCATCAATACCGTTAACGCCACGGTTACCATAGATAATAGCACTGTGACGATTGCCTGACCAGAAATAATCCATATCTCGAATACTCATACTGTTGGCAACCACAAGTTGGCTGTTCTTCGGCAACAATTCTTGTAAGAGATGAATCGTATATCCTTCAAATAGCTCTTGTTCCCTAGCTACTGTATCGAGTTGTTTACGGCCTACACCATCTGCATCAATCCACGTAGCCAAATAGCCATTATCAGCTGTATTGAGTTCCTCATCAGCGACTTCTGCATGGACCTCATTTGCCATTACATGAAGCTCAGGAATCTGTATTTTTAGTGCATCAACCAAACCTTGTGGTGTCGATTGTACAAAGAGGGTCGTGTTTCCTGCAGGGTTTGTATAGTCCATTGTAGGGCTAACAGATATGATTGGGATATGTTGCATGGATGCGACCCACTGCTGAACGCGTTTAGATACGACCATCTGACCAATTTGTAAAATACAATCTGGTCGCAATGTATCTCGATACACCTTTTGTGAAAGCAATGCATCATAAGATGTAATGACTCGTTCATCATAAACACGACGCATATTGGACAATGGATCACCTAATATTGGCGCATGGAATATATTAGATAGACCAAGAATGGCATCGGTATCCTCAAGATTCGTACTTGGCCCCGCTAAGATAAGCACTTTTTTATTCGCAAGGAGGTCATAGATAGTGCATGCATCACCTGGCTGAATAGCAGCCGGAACAACAGAAAATGGTTGCCTGCCACATTCAAAATGTTTCCTATCCAACTCCGGTACCAATGGCTCAAAGAGCGGTACATTAATATGCACGGGTCCCCTTTTCACATCCATAGACTTCATATAAGCCTTACGAGCTACTAGGCGCGGATATGTATAGTAATGCTCCTGTTGTGGTACTGCCAATTCCTCGTAATAATTAACAGCTGTACCAAATATTTTTTGTTGATCTACCGTTTGTGGAGCCCCTACATGTTGCAATGTGTGAGGCCTATCTGCGGATAAAATGATCAAGGGTACACCGCTATATTGTGCTTCTAGTACAGCCGGCATATAATGTGCTACCGCTGAGCCCGACGTACACACGAGAATTACAGGCTTTCTATGGGCCTTTGCAATGCCTAAGGCCATAAATCCTGCGGACCTTTCGTCAATATTCATATAGGTTTCAAAAGCACCGTGTTCCCTAAATAGCATGGCCATCGTTGTAGAGCGCGAACCAGGGCTAAACACGGCATAGGTGATGCCTAATTGGGCGAATTCATCCACCAAGGCGGCGATATATTCATTCATGTAATTTCTCCGTAATATAGATGAGGATATATTCCTCATCATATTTTTTCGCACTAGATCTTTACCATTTACAATGCATCTAGAATTGTACGCATTTTATTATTAGTCTCTATATATTCTTCATCCGCATCAGAATCGGCAACCACACCACATCCTGCATAGGCATAAAGAATATTATCCATAATTAAGGCAGAACGAATGGCAACGACAACAATGCCATCCCCCATATCCTTCATAAAACCAAATGGTGCAGCGTACATACCGCGCTCATGAGCTTCGTATGTTTCTAAGAGAGCCATCGCCTTCTCTCGTGGTTCACCACCAAGAGCCGGTGTTGGATGTAGTAATTTCGCCCATTCAATGAGCGACTTTGTGCTATCCTTGGCTGTTATGATAGTTCTCAAATGATAGAGATGGGCAAGTTCCATAATCTCCGTTTTACCAACAGAAATGTCTTGAGTGACCTCGTTCATTGTATGTACAATACGATCTCGAACAATATTGTGTTCAAACAAATTTTTCTCGTCTGTTAATAACCGTTCCTTGGTCCATGCATGAGGTCCGTCCTTTGGCGCTGTTCCTGCTAGTGCATAGCTAAGGATTTCAGACCCACGATGACGCACCAAAATTTCTGGAGATGCCCCTACAAAGGTACGTCCATCCTTTTCATAGCCAAAGATAAAACAGTTCGGATTATTTTCAACTAAGTTTGCCAAAATACTAGCTACATTATATGGTGTATCACTTGTAAATTGCACCTCACGAGATGCAACCACCTTTGTCATCTCCCCACGACTAATGCCATCCGAAATAGCATGCATCAAGTTATCCCAATCAGATTTATCATCACTAGTTTCATGGAAATCATGACGAATATGAGGTACTTCAATATCTTTGATGTTAATGCTTTCACCTGCATGCAAATAAAAGGATTTCCCATTTTCTACGATATAGTAATGGGTAAACGCGATCATTTCATGCCCCATGCCCGACCATTTAGGATCCTTTGATGTGTCAAAAAAAGTATCCCCATAAAACACGTACGCATAATTATGGCGGTCCTCGTCATCTTTAACTGTGGCTAGACGTTCAGCGCCTACAACAATACGATTACTTTGCCGGTCCACCCAAAAAACGCGTTCCTCATTGGGGAAATTAAGCCAAAAGGCCACGGGACTATTCAGTTGTAACGGTTCTTTATTATAAATCATAATGGTATATCGCTATTACAAAGAAAACAGACTCTATTACAGCACCGAATGTTCTCTACATTGGTGTTTCTATGTATATCGATATTATTATATCACGGGTACATACTAAATTATAGGCAATAAAAATCCCCTACACCGTATGCATATGCATATAGTATAGGGGATTATGTATTATTTGAAAGCTTTTGCACCAATATCCTTACGATATTGCATGCCCTTAAATGTAATATGATCAACGCGCTCATAGGCACGGTCTAAAGCGGTTCGCAAATCCTTACCCAGTCCCACAACGCCAAGAACACGACCACCATTCGTGACATAATGGTCACCTTCTAACTTCGTACCAGAATGGAAAATGATGGATGTATCATATTGTACAAGTTCACCTAAGATGACATCGCCTTTAGACGAGGTTTCTGGATAGCCTTTTGAAGCGAGAATGACACAGGCAGCAGAAGAGTCTTTCCATTTCACCATATCAGGTTGTAATGTACCTGTAGCACAGGCCATCATAATTTGTCCTAAATCACCTTCCAACAATGGTAATACCACTTGTGTCTCTGGATCGCCAAAGCGTGCATTAAATTCTACCACCTTCGGACCTTCATTGGTAATCATAAGGCCTGCATAAAGACAGCCCACATATGGCATACCTTCCTTTGCCATGGCTGCTACCATAGGCTCTAAAATGGTCTTCATCGCTTCATCGCGTAATGCATCAGTTAGCACAGGTGCTGGTGCATAGGTCCCCATACCTCCTGTATTAGGACCTTTATCACCATCAAAGATGCGCTTATGGTCTTGAGAGGCAATCATAGGAACTACGGTCTTACCATCTACAAAGGCAAGAAGGCTCGCTTCTTCACCTGCCATGAATTCCTCAATAACGACAGTACTACCAGCCTCGCCAAAGCGGTTTCCGCTTAGCATATCATCAACGGCTGCATTAGCTTCGTCAACAGTCATTGCCACTACAACACCCTTGCCAGCTGCTAGGCCATCTGCTTTCACCACAATAGGGGCCCCCGTTTTGGCGATGAATTGTTTTGCTTCATCTGCATTGGAGAATACACCGTAAGCAGCTGTAGGGATATTATATTTTTTCATCAGATCTTTAGCAAAGACCTTAGAACCTTCCAATTGAGCAGCCGCCTTGGAAGGCCCAAACACAGGGATTCCTGCTTCATGCAACGCATCTGCAAGACCTGCCACAAGAGGCGCTTCAGGACCTACAACAACAAGGTCCACCTTATTATCTTTCAAAAAACGGATAAGATGATCCGTATGAGACCAATCAATGCCTACTAGTTCAGCACAATTTTTCATAGCCGCACTGCCAGGAACGGCATACACCTTTTCTACACTCGGACTGATGGATAAACGCCACGCTATAGCGTGTTCGCGGCCGCCATTACCGATTACGCAAACCTTCATAGTTACCTCTAATGTTTAAAATGACGAATGCCTGTAAATACCATCGCAATACCTGCTTCATCAGCAGCCTTAATGGATTCTTCATCACGGATAGAACCACCTGGTTGGATAATAGCAGCTATACCATGTTTAGCCGCTGTTTCTACGGTATCGCCAAATGGGAAGAACGCATCAGATGCAAGAACAGCCCCTTTTGCAGCCTCTCCAGCTTGTTCAAGGGCAATTTTAGCCGATCCAACGCGATTCATTTGACCGGCACCAACGCCGAGTGTCCGTTTTTCATTGGAGATTAAAATAGCATTGGATTTCACATGTTTTACAAGCTTCCATGCAAATTCAAGAGCTTTCCATTGTTCTTCCGTAGGTTGCGCCTTTGTAACAACCTTATAATTAGCACGGTCTTCTACGATGTCATCTTCCGTTTGTACGAGCATACCGCCAGACACCTTTTTCACAGTTACTTGGCCAGATTCAGGCTTAGATAACTCGATGAGACGAATATTTTTCTTCGCTTCCAAAATATCTAGAGCTTCCTTTGTGAAAGCTGGCGCCATGATAACTTCTAAGAAAATTTTGCTCATTTCTTCTGCCGTAGCCGCATCAACTTCGCGGTTCAACGCAACGATACCACCAAAAGCGGATACGGAATCAGCTTCATATGCATTGACATACGCATCATACAATGTGGCTGCCGTTGCGGCACCACATGGATTCGTGTGCTTAATAATACATGCCGCTGGATCAGTAAATTCCCATACCATATTCCACGCAGCTTCCATATCGACGATATTGTTATAAGATAACTCCTTGCCATGCAATTGTTTCAATGCACCCATGCCGTGAGCCTTGCCAATTTCTTTATAAAAAGCTGCTTTTTGATGCGGATTTTCGCCATAACGAAGGTCCATAACCTTTTCATAAGCGCTTAAATATTCAGGAGGTGTAGGGCCTTCTCCAATTACACCACTCATATAATTGGCAATCGCTGTATCATAAGCAGCTGTATGAGCAAAGGCTTCTTTAGCTAATGCAAAGCGATACTCTTGCGTCAATGCACCATTCGTTTTAAGCATGTCTAAAATTTCATCATAGTGATCAGGGTTAACTACTATGCCTACATATGCATTATTTTTAGCCGCAGAGCGCACCATAGTTGGTCCCCCAATATCGATGTTTTCAATAGCATCTTCTAATGCAACATTTGGTTTTGCAATCGTTTCGCGGAAAGGATATAAATTTACGACCACTAAATCGATTGGCAAAATACTATGTTCTTCCATAGCGGCTTGATGCTCTGCATTATCACGAATCGCTAAGATGCCACCATGTACCTTTGGATGTAGCGTCTTTACACGACCATCCATCATTTCAGGAAAACCGGTAAGAGATTCTACAGCCTTTGCAGGAACGCCTGCATCAGAAATAGCTTTCAACGTGCCACCTGTAGAATAGATGGTCACCCCTAACTCTACAAGACCTTTGGCAAAGTCGACAATACCTGTTTTATCAGAAACACTAAGTAATGCGTTTTGAATCATCGTTCCTCCTAAATATAATGTACAATGCGTCCTTCTATACGTAATGCATCTTCACAGAACAAGCGAAGTGCTTCACGATATGTTGCATGTTCTACGGGTAATAATCGTTCGGACAAAGTATCCTCTGTATCATCTGGATATACAGGAACTGTATTTTGCATGATGATAGGGCCTGTATCCATACCAGCATCCACAAAGTGAACGGTACAACCCGTTACTTTTACGCCTGCATCAATAGCCTGTTGATGACCATGAAGTCCTGGAAAAGATGGTAATAGGGCCGGATGAATGTTTAAAATCTTATGTTCATAGCGAGCAATAAGGCCAGCGCCTACAATACGCATATAACCTGCCAATATAATACCATCGACACAATACGGCTCAAGAGCATCCAATTGAGCTTGTTCAAAGGCTTGCTTTGAATCAAACTGACTACGTTCAATAGCAATGAGTGGAATGCCCCAGCCTTTAGAGCGTTCTACAATACCTGCATCAGCATGGTCTGTAATAATAACGACAAACTCTCCATTGATAATGCCCTCTTGCATCGCCTTATACAAGGCTTCGCCATTTGAGCCTCTACCGCTAGCAAATAGAGCAAGCCGCTTTTTAGCTACGGAATTAGTCATTAAATACCGCCCCTTTTACGACAACAGGACCTTCGCCTGCAACGATGCGACCAATTTCATATACCGCTTCATTTCGGCTTTCAAGATTAGCTTTTACAGTATCTACGTCATCGGCATCGACGATGAGAATCATACCAATACCCCATGTTAAACGTATCGGTACATTTCATGCCAATCCACATTGCCCCATTCTTGCAATTTTGTAAACACAGGAAGGCGTGGCCATGTATCACAATCTACCTCAGCAGTTACGCCATTTGGTAGTACGCGTGGAATGTTTTCATAGAAACCACCGCCCTGTGATATGAACCATGCCTTTGATATAGTTTTTCTTTAATCAAACGGCAACACAGCTTTAGGATACAAGCGTGTTGGTGTTAATAGTTCTTCACCAAGAGTTTTGCCAAATTCAGGGAATGTCTTGATCTATGGAGAAACCCCTTATGGTCAAAAAAACGATTTTACGAACTAACGAGAAAACCATTGGAATGAACACCGGAGGATGGCAAACCGAGAATAACGTCACCCGCTTTAATATGTTCACCAGTAATCAATTTAGGTCGATCTACAATACCTACGGCAAAACCTGCTACATCATAGTCGCCTTCACCATAGAAACCAGCCATCTCAGCTGTTTCCCCACCAAGGAGAGCACAACCAGATTCTTCACAAGCATTAGCGACGCCGCGTACGATATCAGCCACTTGTACAGGATCAAGTTTACCAACGGCAACATAGTCTAAGAAAAATAGAGGCGTTGCACCTTGTACGAGAATATCATTTGACACTCATAGCCACACAGTCTTGGCCGATTGTATCATGTTTATCCATCATGATAGCAAGGCGTAATTTAGTGCCAACCCCATCTGTACCAGATACGAGCATTGGTTCTTGCATAGCATGACCTGCCAAAGAATAAAGGCCACCAAAGCCACCTAAATCACCTACAACACCTGCTGTGTATGTTCTTTTTACGGATTCTTTCATCAACTCTACGGCTTTATTACCGGCATCGATATCTACACCTGCATCACGATAGGTTAATCCTGTTTTATTCGAGCACATATTTGACCCCTTCCTCTTGTTCTGTAGGCACATCTACCCTGTAATCACCATTGAAACAAGCGAAACATAAATCCGCTTCTGGTACGCCGCTAACAGCTCGGCACAAGCCTTCTTTGATAGATAATGCAATTTATCTGCCTTAATATAATCTCTAATTTCTTCAATTGTATGTGTAGCCGCAATCAATTCTTTACGAACCGATGTATCAATGCCATAGTGACAAGAATATTCGATAGCCGGCGAGCTAACGCACATATAAATTTCCTTAGCGCCTGCCTCTTTTAACATCTTGACGATAAGTCCACTTGTGGTACCACGCACGATAGAATCATCGATTAGTACAATGCGTTTACCGCCTACAACCTCTGGCATAGCATTTAGTTTCATGCGCACAGCCAGTTCCCGTTCTTCTTGATTAGGTTTAATAAATGTACGTCCGCTGTATCTATTTTTGATTAAACCTTCTGCGAAAGGGATGCCCGATGCACGAGCATATCCAAGAGCAGCCGTCGTACCAGAGTCTGGAATAGACATGACGATATCTGCATCATATTTAGTTTCGTTATATAATTCACGGCCCATATTGAGTCGTGTTTCATATACGGATTGGCCATCGATTTTACTATCGGAGCGCGCAAAATAAATATATTCAAAAACACATAGCTTTTTATCAATCTTTTCAGGTTCTGCATAGATTGTGCTGCGCACACCACGATCATCGATAATGACCATCTCACCTGGGTCAATATCGCGAATGAATTCAGCCTTTATAGCATCAAAGGCGCAGCTTTCACTAGATAAAACATAGCCATGCTCAGTCTTACCTAAGCAAAGCGGTCTGAAGCCTTGAGGATCGCGAACCCCAACGAGAGAGTCATTAGTGGTAATAACCAAGGAAAAGGCCCCTTCGATTTGTCGAGCTGCATCAGCAATGCGTTCCTCTTGCGTTTCAGCCTTAGAACGAGCGATTAAGTTTACGATAACCTCTGAATCCATAGTTGTTTGAAAAATGGAACCGTCTGCTTCAAGTCGACGACGGATATCTAGGGCATTCGTCAAATTACCATTATGAGCTACCGCAATTTGGCCGCCTTGATAATGAATTACGAGAGGTTGAATATTACGTGGGTTATTAGAACCGGTTGTGGAATACCGAACATGACCAGTCCCCATGTGGCTTTTTAATGTTGGTAATTCCTTAATAGCCTCGGTCAATAAACCCATGCCTTTTTTTAAAGCCACTTCATTACCATCGGTAATAGCGATACCCGCACTTTCTTGACCGCGGTGTTGAAGGGCAAACAATCCCCAATATACATATCGTGCAACGTCAACGGTGCGGTCAAACACACCAAAGACGCCACATTCTTCATGCCATTTGTCAAAAATTGGATCGTAGTTCATCAATAACCCCCAGGTTATGCACGTTCGCCCGTTAAGCGGAATAACATTTCTTTATAAGCTTCTTCGATATTGCCAAGGTCGCGACGGAAACGGTCTTTGTCGAGTTTTTCACCTGTTGTTGCATCCCAGAAACGGCATGTATCAGGAGAAATTTCGTCACCAAGCAATACTTCTCCATTATGTGTACCAAATTCAAGTTTAAAATCGACTAATGTTACATTCTTAGTAGCTAAGAAGTTTTTAAGGATATCGTTAACCTTCATAGTAATTTCGGAAATTCTATCCAATTGTTCTTGCGTAGCCCAGCCAAGAGCTGTGATTTGAGATTCGTTGGCAAATGGATCGCCAAGTTCATCATTTTTGTAGCAGAATTCAAGAATTGGATGTTTAAGAGGCGTACCTTCTTCAATGCCAAAACGTTTAGCCATAGAACCAGCAGCAATATTACGAACGATAACTTCTAGAGGAACAATGTTCAACGTCAATACTGTTTGGTTACGGTCATCTTCACGACGAACGAAATGTGTTGGAACGCCTTCTTTTTTCAATAATTCAAAGAAGAATGAGGAAATTTTATTATTCAATACGCCTTTACCAAGGATAGTATCATGTTTTTCACCATTAAATGCAGTGGCATCATCTTTGTAGTGAACAATATATGTTTCCTTGTCATCTGTTTGATACACTTGTTTTGCTTTGCCTTCGTATAAAAGTGTTAATTTTTCCAAATCGATATTAGCCATGATAGTAATCCTCCTATGTAATAATTATTTATTTAATTCTGCTTGTAATGCAGCATTATCTGCTAAAACCTTGTCAGCCATATCTTTGCGATAGGCAACATATTTTTCTTTTAGATCCTTGTTGAAAGTAGCACCGATTTGTACTGCAAACAATGCAGCATTTTTTTAGCACCATCTACGGCCATTGTTGCTACTGGCATACCAGATGGCATTTGAACAATGGCTAAGAGAGAATCAATGCCCTTCAATGCAGTTGCATTAAGAGGAATACCGATAACAGGTACGGTTGTAAAACTTGCCACCACTCCAGGTAGATGGGCTGCAGCGCCTGCACCTGCGATAAAAGGCGATTGCTCCTTCTGCTTCAAGGCGTTCCACAAAAGACTTAACAGCCTCTGGTGTACGATGCGCAGAAGCGATCACCATTTCATAAGGAATATTGAATTCATCTAATATAGCAGATGCTTTTTTCATCGTGTCTAGGTCAGATTTACTGCCCATGATAATGCCAACCTTCATTGTTCCTCCTTAATAAAAAAACTCGACCTAAAAAGGCCGAGTTTACACACTGATAGCGTTAGCAGAAATAGTCATAATAGTAACGGATGTTAGGTTCATATGTCTCTTCATGATAACGCCTCCTTATCTGTATCTAAATTGTATCAGACCAATTTGTATCGGTCAATCATTTTTCGAATAATAATTATATTAGTTTTTATAATTGTTCGTTATATTCCGAACTATACAATACTTATATTAAAGATTGCACAGTATGATACGAATAATAATTATTATGTACGAATGTACATTGATAAAAAAAGACTTCCACACATAGGTATGGAAGTCCCTTGTATTCTATTCCCTATTCACACGATATACTATCTTATAAGGAATATCATATTTTATTGTACATTGCTTTCAAAAGCAGCTTTTAAATCGCCAACGGCCTCAGGAATATAATCCACAATCGATGTCATTAAGGCATACATCAATTCAGGGATAAACTCATCATTAGCACACATGTAAACGCAATCTAAATACAATGTAGAATCTTGTTCATCAATATAGAATTTATAGTTTTTATACATTGCATTCTCACGATTGATCAATGCATTAATGGCCGCCATATTCTGCGCTGTTACCTTTTCAGGGCCAAGCACTAAACGGATAACACTGTAAATACTATTATCTAAGATCACGAACATCGGCATATCCCAAAGCGGTGATTTAATATAGGATCGATATACAACTGTACCGTCTTCATCATCAAAATCTTTGCGCTCAAAAGCCGTTACTTCTTCTGCCTTCATAAATTTATCAAAGGCTAATGCTTTAGGATTCATACTAACCTCTTATTTTGCTTGTCCTACAATTTTCAAAATTTCTGGATGAACTTCATCTAAGTGCGGTTTAATAACCTCTAACATAAGATTAACCAATACTGCTGGTTCAAATGTTTCAGCTGTAGATGGCACAGAAATATCAGTGTAAATATTGCTGTCTTCATCATTTACATAGTATTTTGTCACTTTAAATTGTTGGTTAAGCTCATTCAATTTAGGCAATACTTTTTTAATGGCTGCATCTGTAATGCTCGTTGTTGTAACTGCAACACGAATATAGGAGAATACAGAATCATCCAACACGATAAAAACAGGTAAAGAATTACCATGAATTTCTAAACGACCATGGTATACAACCGTATTGTATTCATCGCCTTCAATAACATCCTTTGTAAACCATGTATTACCAGATTTTTCAATGTCCGCTACTAGTACATCAAATTTCTCAGCTTTTACGTTCATTATTTCTACCTCTCTCCACAAAAAACTATAGGACTAGTCCTCTATAAAAACACATTTATTATCTTTAAATTCTTTGATGCGCACTAAGGATTCAACACGGAAACCAGCATTTTCTAAGCGTTCACGACCTGGTTGGAAAGACTTTTCAATAGCAATTGCCATACCAACCACTTCATCGCCTGCATCTTTTACAAGTTTAGCAAGCCCCATAGCTGCTTCACCAGAGGCCAAGAAGTCATCAATAATTAAAACTTTCGCCTGCTGGCAAGAATTTTTTAGAAATTGTAATGTCATAATTTTCTTCTTTTGTATAAGAATATACAACAGAATGATACACATCATCGACCATAAGAATAGATTTTTTCTTACGAGCAAATACTAATGGCACGTCTAGTTCAAGAGCAGCCATCAATGCCAAGGCAATACCAGATGCTTCAATGGTAACAATACGTTGAACACCAGCATCACGATAGCGGTCAGCAATTTCTTTACCAATAGCTTTAAATAAATGTGGATCGATTTGGTGATTCAAAAAACCATCAACTTTTAATACACGATTGTTTAAGACAATACCTTCTTCACGAATGCGTTGTTTTAATAATTCCATTTCGTTTTACCTCCGCATAACTATCTTTAAATTTTAACGTAAATCAACGCTTAGGGTCAACAAAAAAACACACTTTATTGAAAAAAAGAATAAAGTGTGTTTGTAATTCATATTTATAAAACTTTGTCTCGTTTATCTTCACGATTAGTCAATAAATTTGTAAATCTAGCAGCGCCTTCGGATTGTGGAACGAGACGCGACCGAACAAGTACGATATCTCGCGTTGGCACAGGAATGTCTGTATCAATTTTTACGACAGTACCTTCTTGCATTTTTTCTTGCACCACATTACTTGGCAACATAGCGATACCCATGTTAATTTCCACAAGATCGAGGAGAACGTCTACACTACTCAATTCAAAACGCGGTTTACTACAAGCACCATGCGTTACTTCATCAAAGAAAGTACGGCTAGCTGTTCCCTTTTGTAGTAACAACATAGGCTCACTGAGCAAGCGGCCTTGGTCAAAGAAGCCTGCCCCTTTATATTCATGACCGCCCACAAAGATATCTTGAATGCTCGCCAAGGTAGTAACTTCTAATTGTGTATTGCTACGCAAACCTTCGTAGTCATTAACTACAGCTAACTGCACTTCTTTATTAATGACCATTTCCACACAATCTGGGGACGGTCTGTTTATGATATGCAAGCCAATTTGATTTTCTTGCAATTGCCATTTATGAAAGTAGGGCAACAAGAAATGACGACATAGTGTATCTGTAGCGGCAATATTCAAGCTTTCGTAAGCTTGATTCACCCGTTCTTGTAATTGCGTAATCCCATTATCTAGAATGGAAAATGCTTTGGCTACTGTATCGAATAATTCCTTGCCTTCTGGCGTAAATGCTACCGATTTAGTAGTGCGCACAAATAAAGGCATTTTTAATTCCCCTTCTAATTGTTTGATACTTTGACTAATTGCGGACTGCGAAACACCTAGCTCTTTTGCAGCGCGAGAAAATGACAAATACAACCCTACTCCTAAAAATGATCTATATAGATCTGCTGATACTGCCATTTTATCCTCCTCTGTTATATACTAATAGTATAGTAATAATAAATATATGTATTCTACTTTTTCACTCATAGACAAGATACTATTGTTACGATTCATGAAATTTTTGGTCTTATGACCTTCATGAAAATTTCATATTTATAAGTAGCATTAATCTTTATATAAGTAAGATTATCTTTACTTATAAGTCTAGACCGACTATACTTATCTTGTCAACACCAGAACTCATTTATTCTGCATATTACAGGAGGCTATATGGCTATTCAACGACTATTTGTAAGAAAACGTGATGCTTTCGCTAATGAAGCAGCACATGTATTAGCTACATTACAGCAAGAATTACATGTACCAGCTACAGCCGTGCAAATCTATGAACGTTATGATGTAGAAAAATCTTAGCGATGACGCATTACAAAAAGGCTAAAGCATTTAATTTTTTTCTGAACCACCTGTTGATTTAGTAGCAGAAACATTAGATATTCCTGACAATGCTTTTTATCTTTTGCCATCGAATATGTACCAGGTCAATATGATCAACGTGCAGATAGTGCAGAGCAATGTATTTCTATGCTCACTCTTACAACAGGTCATACAGTTCGTTGTGCTCGAGTTTTCGTTATAGAAGGTACTTTCACAGACGAAGAAAAAAATACCATCAAACACTATTACATCAATCCTGTTGACTCTAGAGAAGCCAGCCTTGAATTACCAGATACATTGGCACTTAAGCTCGAAGAACCTGAAGATGTTGCTATCATCAACGGTTTTACAGAAATGGCAGAAGATGCTCTACAACATATGATTAGCGACTATGGTCTCGCTATGACATTGGCGGATATCAAATTAATTCAAAAGCAATACAAGAATGTAGAAAAACGCAATCCAACGATTACAGAAATACGATTATTCGATACATACTGGTCCGACCATTGCCGTCATACTACATTTATGACAGAGCTAACAGATATCACTATCGAAGATAGCCGTTTCACAGAACCAATCAAGGAAGCACTTGAAGAATACTCTGAAGGTCGCAATTTATTATATACAACTAAGGTGAAAGCTCGTTCTCTCATGGATATGGCCACATTAGCTGTAAAAGAATTGCGTCATGCAGGTGGTCTTACCAACCTTGATGAGTCCGAAGAAATCAATGCATGTACCATCATCGTCCCTGTTGATGTAGATGGCAAAGAAGAAGAATGGCTCTTGCTATTCAAAAATGAAACACATAACCATCCAACTGAAATCGAACCATTCGGTGGTGCTGCTACATGCCTTGGCGGTTGTATCCGCGATCCTTTAAGTGGCCGTTCTTATGTATATCAAGCTATGCGCATCACTGGTAGCGGAGACCCTCGCACACCACTAGCCGATACACTAGAAGGCAAGCTACCACAAAAGAAAATCACTGTTGAAGCTGCACGTGGCTATTCCTCCTATGGCAACCAAATCGGCCTTGCTACTGGTGAAGTTAAAGAATACTATCATCCAGGTTATGTGGCAAAACGCATGGAAATCGGTGCTGTTATCGGTGCTGCTCCGCGCAATCAAGTGCGACGTGAAGTACCAACACCAGGTGATATCATCGTACTACTCGGTGGTAAAACAGGTCGTGATGGCTGCGGTGGGGCTACAGGTTCTTCTAAGGAACATACATTAGAATCCCTCGCTACATGTGGTGCAGAGGTTCAAAAAGGGAATGCCCTTACAGAACGTAAAATTCAACGCTTATTCCGTCGCCCTGAGGTAACAACACTCATCAAACGTTGTAATGACTTTGGTGCTGGTGGTGTCTCCGTAGCCATCGGCGAACTAACAGATGGCGTTACCATCAACCTTGACTAGTACCTAAAAAATACGACGGTCTCGATGGTACAGAACTCGCTATTTCCGAATCCCAAGAACGTATGGCTTGTGTCATTGCACCAGCCGATGTGGATGCATTTATGAAATATTGCGATGAAGAAAATCTTGAATGCACAATCGTTGCCGATGTAACCGATACAAATCGCCTCATCATGACATGGCGCGGAGAAACAATTGTCGATATCAGTCGTGATTTCTTAAATACAAATGGAGCGAGTCAACAACAAGAAGCTGTAGTGACAGCTCCTACTGAAAAATCTTATTTCCGCCGTGGTTCTGCAAGTGCCGACAATTTCAAAGATCAATGGCTCGAAGCAATATCTACATTAAACACTGCGTCTCAACAAGGACTTGTTGAACGCTTTGATAGCACAGTTGGGGCCAACACAGTGCTCATGCCATTTGGTGGTAAATATCAAAAAACACCTACCCAAGGTATGGTGGCAAAATTACCAGTTCTTCACGGTGAAACAACAACTGCTAGTATCATGACACATGGCTTTGTACCTGAATTGTCCGCTTGGAGTCCATACCATGGCGCACAATATGCCGTGCTTTTATCCGTTGCAAAACTTGTGGCACTCGGTGGTCGTCGTCAAGATGCATACCTTACTTTACAAGAATACTTTGAACGTTTACACTCCAAAAAATCTTGGGGTAAACCGGTAGCAGCACTTCTAGGTGCTTACAAAGCGCAAAAAGAACTTGAGATTGGTGCCATTGGCGGCAAAGATTCTATGAGTGGTACATTTATGGATTTAACAGTGCCTCCTACCCTCGTATCCTTCGCAGCGGTAACAGCTCCTGTTAAAAACATTGTAAGCCAAGATTTAAAAGGACCTGACCATCGTCTCGTATACTTTGATGTACCTCGTACGTACAACGATACACCTGACTGGGATCACTTCAAAGAAAATTGTGATATCTTACAAGAGGAAATTGAAAAAGGCCGCGTATACTCTGCCTATGTAGTAGACCATGGTGGCATCCCTGAAGCAGTTTCCAAAATGGCTCTCGGCAATAAAATTGGCGTTAAGTTCGACAAATATGCAGAACGAGCTATTTTCCAACCAGCTATTGGTTCTTTCATCGTAGAAGTAGATATTACAGCGGTTAACCATTTACTTGAATTGTCCGACGTTCGCGTTATTGCAGTTACCCAAGACAAACCTGTCATCGAATGGAACGGCCAATCTGTAACACTTGATGAAATCGAAAAAGCATACGAAAAACCATTATCCGATATATTCCCATTGGAAGCAAAATCCGGTACTGGTGAAGCGGTAGCTTACATTCACGATCAACACGCAAAACCTCGCAGTACCTCCTTAGGTGCTAAACCAAAGGTACTTATCCCTGTATTCCCTGGCACTAACTGTGAATTCGATTCCGCTCGTGCTTTGAACGAGCTGGTGCTATAGCAGACATCGTACTAATTCGCAATCAAACGCCAGAACAATTAAAAGAATCTATTGACGTAATCAAAGCTAAATTAGCAGAGTCTCAAATTCTTATGTTCCCTGGTGGATTTAGCGGCGGCGATGAACCAGATGGGTCTGGTAAATTCATGGCTACCCTATTCCGCAACCCATATCTTGCAGAAGGCCTCGAAAACCTACTTTATAAACAAGATGGTCTAGTTCTCGGTATCTGTAACGGTTTCCAAGCGTTGATTAAATTAGGTCTATTGCCTGGTGGCCATATTGAAACATTAACGGCAGATCACCCTACCTTGACATACAATACCATTGGACGCCACGTATCTCGTATGGCTAACACTAAGGTTATTTCTACAAAATCTCCTTGGATGTGTGAAGCTAAGGCTGGCGAAATTTATACGGTTCCTATATCTCATGGCGAAGGTCGGTTTATCGCATCTCCTCAACAAGTATTGGAATTCAATAAAACTGGTCAAATCGCTACACAATATGTCGACTTTGACGGTATAGCATCCATGGATGGACGATTTAATCCTAACCAATCCGTGGCTGCTATCGAAGGTATTTATAGCCCTGATGGCCGCGTATTTGGTAAAATGGCGCACTCCGAACGCTGTGGTGCAGATATTAGTAAAAATATTCCAGGCAACTTAGAAATGCCAATCTTCACATCCGGCGTAAAATACTTTAAATAATCTATATGGCCCATTCTTCGGAATGGGCTATATTTACAAACTTTCACAATACACATTCTAATATGTGAAAGTTATCACAGTTATAACACATTGACATATATCGATATATTGATTTTTTTCGAAAAAAACTGTATTATAAGATGTCAATATAATTAATTAAACCGTCATCACACGGATGAGGTTAGTTATGTATATACATATGTGTAAGGAAAGGATATTACTATGCATTGTGCTCAAAAAATGACCCATAATATCTACTGGATTGGTAGTAATGACTGGACAACTGAACGTTTTGAAAACTTATTCCCTATTCCAAATGGTGTAAGCTACAATAGCTATTTCATCGATGATGAAAAAACTTGCGTTGTAGACTCTGTTGATGCAGAAATTCGCGAAGAATACTTTGACAACTTATCCCACCTTTTAAATGGTCGTGATCTTGATTACATCATCGTAAACCATATGGAACCTGACCACTGTCAAACATTGTTAGAAACATTGGAACGCTATCCAAATTGTAAAATGGTTGGTAATGCAACAACATTCCGCATGTTCGAACAATTCTACCGCACACCAAAGCCTGATCAATATTACACAGTAAAAGAAGGCGACGAAATTTGCTTAGGTAAACATACTCTTGTATCCTACACAATGCCTATGGTTCACTGGCCAGAAGTAACTTGTACCTATGAAAAATCTACAGGTACATTGTTCTCTGCTGATGCATTCGGTACATTTGGTACAATCAATGGCAACATCTTTGCTGACCAAACTGATTTCGTAGCAACCTATGAAGATGAAGCTCGTCGTTACTACACAAACATCGTTGGTAAATACGGTCCTCAAGTACAAAATGCAATTCGCAAGGTTTCCGGCCTTGAAATCAAACGCATTGCTCCACTTCATGGTCCAATCTGGCGTACACCTGAAACGATTGAATATATCTTGCACAAATACTTACACTGGTCCAGCTACACAGCTGAGAAAAAAGGTGTTGTTATCGCCTTCGGTTCCATGTATGGCAACACTCGTGACATCGCTCAACAATTGGCTAAACAATTGTCTAAACGGGGTGTTACAGATATTAAAATCTACGATGTTTCCAAAACTAATCCTTCCTACATCATCGCTGATGCTTGGAAATATACAAACTTGGTAACAATTGCACCAACTTATAACTTGAACCTATACCTTACTATGGAAAACTTCATTCACGAGTTAAAAGCGCTTAACTTCCAAAATCATAAGGTATCCATCATCGGAAACCATTCCTGGGCTTCCGCTGCAATGAAAACAATGGTTGCTCATTTCGAAAACGACTTCAAAGATATTGAAATCGTATCCCAACCTCTTGATATCAAATCCTCTTTAAAAGAAGAAGATATCCCATTAATCGAAAAAATGGCAGACGATATCAAAGCATCCATCGATGCACAAGAAATCAAAGAAGTATTATAATATACATACTAAAAGCCGTCCTTCGGGGCGGCTTTTTAAAACTCTTATGAAACTATAATAATTCTACTATTTTGTTCTTGACATAAATCTAACTTTTTCATATACTATACAAGTACCTGTTACACAACAGAATACATGGAGAGGTGTCCGA